>Ga0209426_1000034_pt1 | contig 282375 bp, 279 predicted proteins | sample Deesub1362B_J571_FD_187697 | JGI IMG/M metagenome (GOLD analysis project Ga0209426, IMG submission 187697) | Deep oceanic, basalt-hosted subsurface ecosystem from Juan de Fuca Ridge flank, Pacific Ocean, CORK Borehole 1362B_J2.571 (SPAdes)... ...
TTGATTAAGGGCTTAGCGATTTCAAGGCAATACTCCCATGGCTCATCGCCGCTCAGCTGAACCCAGTCCAGATGGCAGAGGTCGGCGGTGGTGTTGACTTCTGTGGCAGATGCGTTGACAAAGAGGCCGACCACCTCGGTGGCTGGATGACTCTCTTTTACCACCCGGGCTATCCTCTCCGCCTGGGCCAGAGTCACCTGCCGTGGGCTGGGGGCAAAGACCAGCCCGATGAAGTCAGCCCCGGCTTCGGCGGCAACCAGGGCGTGAGCCTCTTCCTTGATACCGCAGATCTTAACACGGGTCATAAGATTAACTCCCCCATCTTGGCTGGGATATCACCAGCGGTGACCAGGGCCTCACCAACCAGCACCGCATTAACCCCCCACGCCTTGAGTTTCTCTATATCCTCTCGGCTATTTATGCCGCTTTCGCTGACCACGATTCGGTCCTGAGGGATGAGGGGGCGTAAGCGGCGGGTGGTATTGATATCAACCTGAAAGGTATTTAAGTCCCGGTTGTTGATGCCGATGATTTTGGCCCCACTCCCAAGCGCCCTTTCCACCTCACTTTCATTGTGGACTTCAACTAAAGAGCTTAGACCTAGGCTATGGCTCAGCGCCAGGAGCTCTGCAAGCTGTTCCTGAGATAAGATAGCCACGATGAGCAGCAATGCATCCGCCCCATAGGCGCGGGACTCATATACCTGGTAGGGGTCAAAGATAAAATCTTTCCGCAGCAGGGGAATATTCACCGTTTTTCTAACCAGCGCCAGATGGTCAAGATTGCCTTGAAAGTAATTTGTCTCAGTTAATATGGAGATGGCGGCAGCGCCACCTTGAGCATAGGTCTTGGCCAGTGCCACCGGGTCAAAATCAGGACATAACACCCCTCGGGATGGTGAGGCTCGCTTCACCTCGGCGATGAGGCGAATGCCTTCTCCTTTGAGGGCAGAGGCAAAGTCAAGGGGCGCTCGCCTTCGGGCGATGCGTTCCTTTAAAGCAGAGATGGGTATATCTTTTTTCCTCTGCTCAACTTCTTCTCTTTTTCGGGTGATGATTTCGTTTAACATAATACTAATTTAGGCTTTGGCTGAGCTTTATCAGACCCTCAAGTTTTTCTTGGGCTCGGCCAGTGTCAATCGCTTCTTCGGCGAGGCGAACTCCCTCCCTGAGATTTTGGGCTCGGTTGCCGGCGACCAAGACGGCGGCGGCGTTCATCACCACCACATCCCGCTGAGGGCCTCTCTCGCCCTCCAGGATGCGCCGCAGTATCCTGGCATTTTCCTCTGGAGTTCCCCCCTTGATTTCATCTAGTCTGGCCTGTTTGAAGCCAAAATCGGCTGGTGAGACCTCATACGCAGGTGATACCCCTTGCGTATTTACCTCCCAGACCAGCGTTGGGCCACTGATTGAGATTTCATCCATGCCGTCCAAACTGTGCACCACCAGGGAGTGCTTAGTGCCCAGGCGGTGGAGGGCTGAGGCCAATTTACCACCCAGCTCTTTGTTGGGCACACCGATTACCTGGTGTTCAGCCCGGGCGGGGTTGGTCAGGGGGCCGAGGATGTTGAAGACGGTGCGGATGCCAATCTCACGGCGTGGGGCAGCGGCGTGCTTCATCGCCGGGTGAAAGACGGGGGCGAACATGAAGCCGATGCCCACTTTCTCCAGACACTGGGCGACCCCCTCAGCCCCAAGGTCAATTTTGACCCCTAGAGCCTCCAGGACATCAGCGCTGCCGCAGTGGCTGGTCATGGCGCGGTTGCCGTGTTTAGCTATTTTGAGACCAGCGCCCGCGGCGACAAATGCCGCTGCGGTGGAGATATTAATGCTTGAGCAATTGTCCCCTCCGGTGCCACAGGTATCCACTATCGGTGGAGTTGCTGCCACCGGTATTGCTTTATCCCGCATCACGCCGGCCAGCCCTGCAATCTCATCCACCGTCTCTCCTTTGATGCGCAGCGCGGTAACAAAAGCGCCAATCTGGGCTGGGGTCGCCTCCCCGCTCATGATTTCCTCCATCACCCCCGCCGCCTGCTCAAAGGTAAGAGATTTACCTGAAACCAAGCTGTCAATGGCTTCCTTAATCATGGTTCTTCCCCCGCTGTATAAAGTTTTTGAGCAAGTCCTTCCCCACTTCGGTCATGATGGACTCGGGGTGGAACTGGACCCCTTCCACCGGGAACTGGCGATGGCGCAGCCCCATAATCAGCCCGTTCTCCGTCCAGGCGCTGACTTCAAGGCACCGAGGCAGGCCATCGCGCATGACCGCCAGAGAGTGGTAGCGGATGGCGGGGAAGGGGTTGGGGAGTCCTTTAAAGACCCCCTTGCCGTCATGGTGGATAAGAGATGATTTGCCGTGCTTGATTTCCCCAGCCCGGTCAACCCTGGCGCCATAGCTGTAGCCGATGCACTGGTGTCCTAGACACACCCCCAGTATCGGAATACGGGGACCGAAGTGGCGGATAACCTCGTTGGAGATGCCCGCCTGCTGTGGAGTTCCTGGGCCGGGGGAGATGACGATGCGCCCTGGCGAGAGCTTGGTTATCTCCTCAAGGCTTAACCTATCATTTCTAGCTACCATTACCTCTTCCCCCAGCTCGCTCAAGTACTGGAAGAGGTTGTAGGTGAAGCTGTCATAGTTATCGATTAACAGGAGCATGGTTGGCCTCCGCCTGCTCGATGGCGCTAAGCAGCGCCTGGGCTTTATTTAGGCTTTCCTGATATTCATTTTGGGGGATGCTGTCAGCGACGATGCCGCCCCCGGCCTGAACATAAGCAACGCCATCCTTGATGACGATGGTGCGAATGGCGATGGCGGTGTCAAGGTTACCGCTGAAGTCAAAGTAGCCAATTGCCCCAGCGTAGGGGCCTCGCTTATCCGGCTCCAGCTCAGCAATGATCTCCATGGCCCGAATCTTGGGGGCGCCGGAGACGGTGCCGGCGGGGAAGCAGGCCCGCAGGGCATCAAACTGGGTAAGTCCTCTTCTCAGCTTGCCCTGAACGTGAGATACCAGGTGCATGACGTGGGAATAGCGCTCAATATCCATAAACTGGGTAACTTCAACCGTGCCCGGCTCGCTGATGCGGCCGATGTCGTTGCGCCCCAGGTCAACCAGCATGATGTGCTCGGCACACTCCTTCTCATCATGCCTGAGTTCCTCCTCCAGCGCTAGGTCCTGGACGGGGTCTTTACTTCTGGGGCGGGTACCGGCGATAGGATGATTGGAGACGATTCCCTCCTCCACCCTGACCAAAAGCTCAGGGGAAGCCCCCACAATGTGGCAATCACCGAGGTGCAGGTAGTACATGTAGGGGGAAGGGTTAATCGAGCGCAGCGCCCGGTAGATGGCAAAGGGGCTGGCCTGGGTGCGCTTGGCCAGTCGCTGTGACAGCACCACCTGGATGATATCGCCAGCGTAAATATATTCTTTGGCTTGGGATACCATGGCTTCAAACTCGGCCTGGGAGAGATTGGGTAGAACCGGAGACTGCGCCGAGGCCGCCGGCAGAACCTCAGCCGGCACTGGCTGCCTCAACCTCTCCACCAGGCGGTCAATTTTGCTCGTGGCCTCAGCGTATGCCTTCTCAATATCGCCATCAAGATGAGCGTGGGAGACCACCTTAATCTTGTGGGTGAGGTGGTCAAAGACGAGGAGGGTGTCCGCCAGCATCAGCATCGCCTCGGGGAGGCCGAGCGGGTCACGCTCCGGAGAGGGCAATCTCTCGAAATACCGAGCCACCTCATAGCTCAGGTAGCCGACCATGCCACCGTGGAACCGGGGTAGCCCGGCGATGGGCACCTGTTTGAATCGCTGAAACTCCTTCTCTATGAGGAGCAGCGGGTCAACTGGATTTTCCCCGCCGGTCTTGAGGATAAGTGATGGCTCAGTGCCGATGAAACTATACCGGGCCAGCCTCTCGCCGCCCTCCACACTCTCCAGAAGGAAGGAGTAATCACCGCGGGCGATCTTGAGATAGGCTGACACCGGCGTTTCCAGGTCAGCCATCATCTCATAGTAGACCGGCACCAGATTGCCGTACCGCTTTAGCTTACGAACCTCGTCTAGCGTTGGATAATACATCTCGTCTCCTCGCCGTGGGAATTAAAAAAGCCTCCCGCCCTTGAAGGGGCGGGAGGCTTGCTTCCGCGGTGCCACCCTTCTTAGTCACTAGCCTTAAGATGGCTAGATGACCATCTCATTCAGGTACGGAGGCCAATATGAAACGACCTCGATACCCTGGGATCTGCTAACGCTTCCCCTGCGTCAAAGCCTACTTGCCGCCATTTCAAGCGGCTTTCGGTTTGCGGCTCCCAAGTCCATTCAGCTCCGGCGCTGGCATCGGCTCCCACCTTATCCGACTCTCTGGCGCCCCGCTTTGGAGCCTACTAGTCTTGTTCGCAGCCTTTGCGTATTTGGAATTAGTTTAGCATTATATCTTGCCGTTTGTCAAGTAAGCCAACCTTTTGGCAGACTGTTATGACTAATTTCCCATTGACTTGAGTACAAGGCAGTATGTATTATGCAAGCGAAGCGAAACGGGGGCGTGGAATGCGCATAAGGCTTCTCATCATAAACGTAATATTAGCGGCCTTCCTGCTCGGGGATGGTACCTCAGCTGGCCAGATCCTTGCCTGGGCGTCTGGGCCAGAGTCACTGGCTATCAGCGAGCTAGCTTCGGGCCAGGTAAAAAGGGCAACCTTCCTAGGCACATCCTTGCCTGACTTGGTCATTGAGGCGATAACCTGGTCGCCGCAGAACCCGGTGATTGGGGATGAGGTCACCTTCACCGTGAGCGTGAAGAACCAGGGCACCGCTGAAGCTGGCGCCTCCCGTGTTGCCTACTACATCGATGACGCTTACTTAGCTTCAGACCTTGTTGGCTCCCTGGCCCCTGGGGACTCGGCCAGCCTGACCTTCACCTGGACGGCGCTAGCTGGCACTCATCTCATCAGGGCGGTGGCCGACTCCGCCGGTGAGGTTGCCGAGGGCGATGAAACCAATAATGAGCAGACGGTGATTATCTCAACTCTGGCGCCTGACCTAGTCATTGAGGCGATAACCTGGTCGCCTGAGAATCCATCAAAAGGGGATACAGTGACCTTCAATGTTAGCCTTAAAAATCAAGGTAGCTATCTGGTCAGCTCCTCTCGGGTTCACTTTTACATTGATGGCTTTTCCCGAGGTTACCAAGATGTGGTGAAGGTTGAGGCTGGAGCCACCGTGAACGTAACCTTTGTCTGGACGGCTCTCCCCGGCACCCACACCATCAAGGCGATTGTGGATAAGGACAACTGGATTGCCGAGAGCGATGAGACCAATAATGAGAAGGAGGCGATCTTCCTGACCTTGGCGCCCGACCTGGTCATCACGGGGATAACCTGGTCACCGGAGGACCCGCAGGAAAGCGATAACCTGACCTTCACCGTGAGCGTGAAGAACCAGGGGAGCGGCTGGGCTGACAGCTCTTATGTCGTTTGCTACATTGATGATACTTACCTCGCTTCAGCCTCGGTTAACGCCACCGACCCAGGTGACACGGCCAATCTCACCTTCAGTTGGATAGCCCAGGCCGGCGCCCACACCTTTAGGGCAATAGCTGACGCCTACAGCAAGGTCATTGAGAGCGATGAAACCAACAACGAGCTAGCGGTGAGCTTCTCAACCCTAGCACCCGATCTCATTGTTGAGGCGATAACCTGGTCACCGCAGGGCCCGTCAATCGGGGATGAGGTCACCTTCACCGTGAAGGTGAAGAACCAGGGAAGCGGCCGGGCGATGCCTTCCCGAGTCCACTTCTATATTGATGGCACCCTCATCGGCTACCAGGATATTCAGCAGGTTGAAGCTGGTGCCACTGCCACTGCCTCCTTCACCTGGACAGCGCGGGCTGAAACCCATACCATTAAGGCGGTGGCTGACTCAGGCGGTGTGGTCGGCGAAGAGGATGAGACCAACAATGTCACCACCATAACCTTTGCTGATATCTCGCTCTCAGACCTAGTTATCGCCGGGATAACTTGGTCGCCAGAGAGCCCGTCAATTGGAGATGAGGTCGTTTTCATGGTGAGCATAAAGAACCAGGGGAGTGGCCGGGCTGATTATTCCTACACTGCCTTGTATCTTGATGGCACACGGCTTGATTCAATCTACGTCAGCCCGCTGGCCAGCAATGCCACGGCCAACCTAACCTTCAGCTGGAGGGCTGTGGTTGGCACTCACCTCATCAAGGCGGTGGCCAACGCCAGTAATCGGGTCATTGAGAGCGATGCCACCAACAATGAGCTAGCGGTGACCCTGTCAACCCTGGCGCCTGACCTAGTTGTCAGGGAGATAGCCGGGACACCGTCAGAGCCGATGGTGGGAGATGAGGTCACCTTCACCGTGACCATCAAGAACCAAGGTGATGATGACGCTCTTCCCTCCCGGGTCTATTTCTACATTGATGACTATCCCCAGGGTTATTTGGAGGTTCCTGGGCTAGCAGCTGGCGCCATGGCGACTAAGACCTTCAGCTGGGTGGCCCAGGCTGGCTTACACACCCTCAGGGCGGTGGTTGACCCAGACGATGAAATAATCGAAAATGATGAGACCAACAATGAGCTAAGGGTGGTCTTCCCCATCCCTGACCTCACCGTCGAGGCCATAATCCCGTCCGCCTTCGAGCCGCTGCTCGGGGAAATGGTGACCCTGACGGTGATCATTAGAAATCAGGGCACGAGCAAGGCGGGCAGCACTCGGGTGGTCTGCTACGTTGATGATGCCCCACTCGCCGAGGCTTCAGTTGGTGAGCTGGGGCCAGGGATGGCGGCGAGCCTACCCTTCAGCTGGATGGCTCAGGCTGGCGCCCATACCTTTAGGGCCGAGGTTGACCCAGACGATGAGGTTGCCGAGAGTGAGGAGACCAATAATGAGCAAAGGTATGCTCTCTCAACCCTGGCGCCTGACCTAGTCATTGAGAGGATAACTTGGTTGCCGGAGAACCCACAGGAGGGCGAGGAGGTCACCTTCACTGTGAGCCTAAAGAACCAGGGCGATGGCATGGCCCGAAGTCCCCAGATTACCGGCTACATTGATGGTGCTGAATTGGCCTCAGCTTCGATTGATGAACTTGCTGACAACACCACGGCCAACGTAACTTTTACTTGGACGGCCCTGGCTGGCTCCCATTCCCTCAAGGTGGTTGTCGACCCCGATGGTGTGGTCGCTGAGGCTGACGAGAGCAATAATGAGAAAATTCTGGACTTATCCGTGGCCTCTCCTCCAGCACTTTCTCCAACCACTACCCCAACGGCCAATACTTCCGCCCCTAGTCAGAAACCTGCGGCAAGCGTCCCTGCGGAGATACCGGTATCCATTCCTCCCTCAGAGGGGAAGCTCTGGGTGGAATTGCTGCTCATCATCATGGGCATTATCCTACTTGGTACCTTTGTCATTCTGCTGCTGAAGGCTAGACAGCGGTAATAATGAGCTGATATTAAAGGAGCAGAGAGAAGATGGCTCGAGCTTTGCAGGGAATACGTGTCATTGACCTCAGTCATGTCTTGGCCGGCCCCACCGCCACCATGATTCTGGCAGACCTGGGGGCGGAGGTAATCCATATTGAGCCTCCGCAGGGAGACGATGCCAGAGAGTTCGGCCCCTATGCGGGTGGGGTAGACAAGAACCACAGCGCCTACTTCGTGAGCCTCAACCGAAATAAGAAAAGCATGGTTTTAAACCTAAAGCACGAGAGGGGCAAAGAGATTCTACGGGAGCTGATCAAGATTTCTGATGTTATCGTGGAGAACTTCAGGCCCACCACGATGCAAGAATTAGGTTTTGGCTGGGAGAAAATACGGGAAATAAACCCGGCCATAATCTATGCCTCCATATCAGGATTTGGCCATGATGCTCCTCCAGAATATGCTTCCCGCCCTGCCTATGATATCGTGGCTCAGGCATATAGTGGGCTGATGAGCATAACCGGGCCGGAGGATGGTGCTCCCTGTCGAGTCGGCTCATCTGTGGGAGATATTTTTGCCGGGCATCAGGCGGTCATCGGCATCCTGGCAGCCTTGCTCCACCGAGCCAGGACAGGTAGGGGTCAGTTCTACGATGGCTCAATGGTGGATGGCTTGTTTTCCGTGCTGGAAAATGCGGTTGTCCAGTACACCGTGGCGCACCGCATACCCAGGCCACTGGGCTCGGCTCATCCCAGTGTTGCCCCGTTTCAATCGTATCGGACCAAGGATGGCTGGATAGTGATCGCCCTTGGCAATGATAGATTATGGGCCAGATTTTGCTCCCTCATCGGGAGGGGGGACCTCATCAAACACCCTAGGTTTAAGACCAACATGCTCAGAGCCAAGAACCGAAAACTGCTTACCCAGATACTGGAAAGCGAAACAGTCAAGAGGACCACTAGGAGCTGGGCCAAGATGCTGGAGCGGGAATCAATTGCCTACTCCCCGATAAACAATATCAAGCAGATCTGCGCTGACCCCTATATCAGGTACCGGAAGATGCTGGTAGAGGTAGACCAGCCGCAAATGGGCAAGGTAAAGGTAGCCGGCTCCCCTCTGCGCTTGTCCGAAACACCTGGAGAGGTATATGCCCCAGCCCCCCTGCTGGGGGAACATACCAAGCAGATTTTAAGGGACCTCCTCAAGTACTCCGACGCGGAGATCGCGGAGCTAGCGCAAGCCGGGGTAATAAATGGCTAAAGCAGGCTAAACTTCGCCCAACTTGGAGTCTAACGGTGGCTGAGGGAAAGAGGCTCATCTATACCTTGGGCACGAGCACCCGTTCCCCACAGGAGTTCCTTGAGCTGCTCCTGGGTCATAGTGTGGGGGTGGTGGTTGACGTAAGGAGATTCCCCACCAGCCGCTTTGAGCACTTCCAAGGGGAGAGGCTACGCGGTTTATTGCGCCAAGTTGGCATTGACTATATCCAGATGGGAAGGGAGCTCGGCGGCCACCGTCCTGGCGGCTACCAGAATTTCACCGCCACCGCTGAGTTCCAGAAGGGCATAGGAAAGCTGGAGGAAATTGCCAGCGAAAGGGCCACTGCCATTGTCTGTGCGGAGCGGTTTCCCTGGCGCTGCCATCGCCGCTTCATCGCTCTGGCGCTGGAGGCGCGGAGATGGCAGGTAATTCACATTATCGAGCCGGGGAGGGATTGGCAGCCAAAAGACCGCACTCGGTATCAGTAATAATCACCGAGTAGATGAATATTGCCCACTCTCACCCGGCGCAACCCTTGGGCTCTAGCCGCTGCCTCACATTCACGGGCGTGCCGCGCTGAGGTGGGCGGCAGGTCATGCATCATAAACTGGGGGTGGAAGGCGAGGAGAGCGTAAGGGATGTCCCGGTTGAGCGAGGCGATAAAGGCGGCGATTTTGGCTATTTCCTCCTTATCTATGTAGCCCGGGACGAGCAGGGTGCTGGCTACCAGAAAAGGGGGCGATGGCCTTCTCTCCGCATACTGAGCTAGCAGCCTGAAATTTTCCAAGGTCCTCTTATTGCTCACCCCACAGAGGGCGAGGTGCAGCTCCTCGCTCCAGGCTTTGAGGTCAAACTTGATGCAGCCGCCCGAGCTCAAGGAGAGCTCCGCCGCCTGTCTCAGCAGGGCGGGGTGCATGGAGCCATTGGTCTCCCAGCAGATGCGCAGGATTCTGCCCTGGTTCCTTTCCAGGGCTAGCCGTGAGGCGCGAATGGCGTGGGGCAGTTGGGGTGATGGGTCCCCACCGAAATAACATATGCAGGTGGTGCGCTCATCCACCGCCTGAGCCAACCCTAGGGCATCAACCTGGCTCGGCTGGGTTGCCCAATGCCGGTAATGCCAGTTCTGGCAGAAGAGACAGTCAAAGGAACAAGCTTGGTAGAAGACGGCCAGGTTTTTATAGCCGTATTCGGCGCCCTGAGAATGGGCAAATTGGGGATAGCCAGCGCCGGTGCCGCCGGGACAGACCCAGTCAGCCACACAATTGGTGGGCAGCGCATCATAATACCAGCTGACGTTAGCCTTTTCTGCAGTGGCGCCGATAAGCTTATTCCCTTGGTTGGTGCGGAGGCCACAGTATCCCCGGCCGCCGGGAGGGATGCGGCATTGGTTGGTGCAGAGCTGGCAGCCAATGCCCACCACATCCTGAGGAGGTTGCTCGGGAAGATGGAACGAGCTCCTGGCAGCGCGGTGGGCCTCTTCGATCAGCGGCAGAACCTGGGCGAAATCCTTGCGGATGCAATCCACACACAGCCCCAGAGCCCGGGAGATGAGGACTGACTCTCCGCCGCAATGCTGACATTTAGCCATAGTCCCACTGCCTGAGCAGTTGCGTTTGCTGCGCAAGCTCTAAATTGATTGGCTTTCTCCCCGCAGTTCCTTGAGTTCCTCTTCCACGTCCTTCAGCTCGGCTTCAAGCTCCTTCTTGTATTCTTCGAGCATGCGGATATACTCCTCCCGGCGCGGAAAGTAACCCGGACCCCGGAACCAGAAGCCGAAGGGAGGAAAGCCAAAGCCAAATCTGAAGCCATATTTGTACCTCATCTTCTCTCCCTCCCAACTTAATTTTAGCCAAATGGGACTACAGGGAACAAATCAGGAGCGACTATCTCTATATCTGAGGGAGGATTCCGAGGTCGGTTACTGTGCTAGATGGCTTCTATCTCGTCTTGGTGCAGCACAATCTCTTTATCGCCGGCTTCAACCCGTACCGTATAGATGTAGAAGATTCCACCTGCTGGTGGGTTTATCCAGTGGTAATTCACCACCTCACCGATTTGCCCAGCGTACGGCTCTATGCTGCAGTCTCGTGGGGAGGTGGATTGACTCTTGACTGGCTTGATTTTGACCTTCTGCCCGATCTCATATGTGGGAGACATGGTTCCGCTCTCACGAAATTTCGGGCAAATCATAATACCAAACTGGCCTCTTGTCAACCCCCATAAAATAAGCGGTGAGCAAGATGCTTGGACACGCCGATGCGACTATAACACTAAAGATCTATCACCACATAAACGCTAAAGTGATTAAGAGCCCCTTTTGATCTACATACGGTCTCGAGTTACTTTTATCTTAAAATTCCAAGTAGCATCTTGCTAATAAGCTGCTCTCGTTCGACTACTCCTTTTAGATTTCGGTCTTTGTCTATGACAACAAGTGCTTCCAAATTCTGAGCTGTCATCTCTCTGAGAGCATCAACATTAGTAGATTCTGTTGATATTGCTCTCGTCACGACTCCGGGATACCGACGCAATTCTCCAATGTTGCCGTCATTTATGACCCGAACCAATTCATCTCCTAGTGCTTCCATTCTTAGTATTTGTAACATTGTCCCGGAAGGAATATATGCTACAAACTTATTTTCATGGTCCAAGATAACGACAAATTTGAAGGTGCGATACTGGGATAATGCCTCCATGTACCGTATCCATACCTCTTTGTAATATCCTTCCCTACCCAAGGTCAAGGTCAAAATGATTGGCTTGGATTCATCAAGGCGATAGATTTGTCTCTGTAATTCTCTTGCACCCCCTTTGGCCACAACCTCCATGTCACCCACTGAAGGCCCTATCGTTTCCGAGACTAATTCAACGGATTGCTCAGCAATACCTACGAACTTGGCTTCCAATCCTCCAGGCCCTCTAAGTTCAGTCAATCGGCCTGAGAAGATCAGGTATACGAGCATGGGCACGAGAATGAGGGTGACAAATATTGCATCACCTTCAAATTCGAGCAGTCGTTTTGCAAGCCATACAGCTAAAAAACCTAAGACCAGAAAGAGAATTGATACCAGGATAGCCCATATTTCTCGACGTTGTGTCTTTTGTTCCATTCCCGCACCTCCTCAAGATAGGCCAGTATTTGCGTTTGCCATCTATTCCATGTAGCAGTTCCAGTGCCTTGTCTCATACCATCTAACCCAACCACCGTCTTTGTTTTTGATGCTATTTCACATGAAGTGAATCAATTATAGTCCTATTCGCATATCTGTCAATACCTAGAATGACAATGATAATGATTGGGAACTAACCAAATCTCTAGGCGCGTTTAAACGAGGGATATATTCCGGCAGACGTGATGTCGCCTAAAAACCGACACCGTATACCCGTATTTAGCTAGGCTGGACTGCACTATCTGTCTTATGTTACCAGTTCTTAGCTGGGTAAATGCACCCTTGGCGAGGATTGTGATTTTTTTTCGGGGTATCGACCTCAGGTTTGCATAAACGCGCTTGTGTGCCATCAGCGCCTTTACCGTTCCTACCGCGGTAGGCGCAAAACCGTTTTCCTAAGTGCTACTTATTCGTTTTCACCGAAACCATGCCTTTTCCAATCTTACAGCGGTAGGCAGTGATTACCGGCGTCGCAACCTACTTTATTTTGGAAACGCGGGTGCTCTCACTAGATTTCTTTTCTTTCGTTTTAAACGTCTTTACGCCATTATCAATTTATTATGGATTCAGATATGACTTCTGCAGGCTTACCTAGCTGTGAAACGATGCCTCAAACTCACGCGCTTGTTCAAGAACATGACCACAACTTGCGGAAGGCAAATACAAAGTACTGGACTCTTGGTGGTAAAATTGTGATAAGAGCATAGAAGGGTAAAAGGAGGAAATGCTGATGGACTTGGGACTTGAGGGCAAGATTGCAATCGTGACCGGTGGTGCCAGGGGCATAGGTGCTGCGATTGTTGAGGGCTTTGTTAGAGAAGGATCCAACGTTGTCATAGCTGACAACAGGCTCGATCTCGCCCAAGAATTGGCGGAAAAGGTAGGAAATGGTCGGGCAAAAGTATTGGCCGTCAGGACTGATGTAACTAGGAAATCTGATGCGGACAACCTGGTATCCACCACGCTCCAAGAGTTTGGCAAGATAGAGATTTTGGTTAATAATGCTGGCGTTGTCGGGCATTTCAGGTTCGTCGACCTCGAAGAGGAGGAATGGGACCGAGTCAACGATGTCAATGCGAAAGGTGTCTATCTAGTGACCAAGGCAGTTGTTCCGCACATGATAGCAGCGAGGTACGGCAAAATCGTCAACATCTCCTCTCTCGCTGGGAAGAGAGGCAACGCAGGAATTACACACTACTCTGCCTCAAAATTCGCCATAATCGGTATTACCCAGTCTTTAGCAAAGGAGCTGGGAGAATACAATATCAATGTAAATGCTGTTTGTCCCGGCATTTTGCCCACCGCGATGTGGGATATACTACTCGATGCCAGGGCCAAGCTACAAGGCGTTTCACCGGAGCAAGTGTGGGAAGAATGGATCGAGCAAATTCCGCTAAAGAGGGCGCAGACTCCGGAGGATATCGCAAACGTTGTGCTGTTTTTAAGCTCTGAAGTCTCCAAGAACATAACCGGAGAAGCGATTAGCGTTAATGGCGGTTTGCGAATGGACTAGTTGTAATCTCCATGAAGATAGGCTCTTAACACTCAATGGTAGTTAACATAATGACCACGCCTCGACATAGCGCTCACTTCGCGTAAAAGGGGTAGGGCAGCGGTTACCACCACAGGATGGGAAAAGGCAGCTGAACCGACACTCGATAATCCTGAAATCTCCTTTGACGGGGAAGCGCACCAATTTTCAAATGGTTGCGGTAGGTGCGTGTCCGCATGATAACGCGAAGCTTTTACCGCCTGCTAAGACTAAAGGCGAGGGTGCGAGAGCCGTTTGCTCGAAGTGCGGGCACACGTGGTACATCAACAAGAAGATTCGAACGTGCAAGTGCTTGACGTGTAGCGTTACTAAGGAGAAACCGCAAGACTTTACAGCGACGGGAGACATTGGAACGAATGGCGGTAAGCAAATAAAAAATGGGCCATTCTGGACTCGAACCAGAGACCTCAGTCTTATCAGGAGCGGTGAACCAGTAAAACTTCGCAATTATATCGATGCCTGGTATAACGAACAGAAGCTAAAGGGTCTCACAGAAGTCACAGTGTATCGGTATCGTCAGCAAGTCGAGGCACTACTCAACGAATATCCTGTACCGAGTGAATTTGACATAAAGTCTTTCCTTACTAAGAAGCAAGAATTCGGAGCTTGCTCTGGCACGATAGCCAACTACGTTAAAGCCTACCGGAGTTTCTTCGGTTACCTGTTTGAGAAGGGGTGGTATAATATTGATCCGCGTTGTTTGCCTCTGCCCAAAGTTCATAATAGGGAGCGTCGCGTGCCAAGCGATGAAGATGTAGCTAAATTATTAAGCGTAGCTTATACTCTCGAGGACAAGCTAGCTCTGCTACTTCTCATTGATTGTGGTTTAAGAGTTCACGAGCTTGCGACGATTAAGATTAAGAATATCAATTTTGACGATGCAAGCAGCCTGATAAACGGCAAGGGCGGAAAGTCAAGAACTGTCTATCTCTCGGAGACAACGGTTAAGCACCTGCGAGAATACGTTCAATCGTTGAAGGGCGGGTATCTTTTTCCATCGACCAGAGCTGACGCAAAAAGCTCTTATCGTAACCGAACCTTTTTTGAGAAAAGACTTCGGGAGTTGAGCAAGCGCGCCGGCGTTGAACATATTACACCGCATCAGTTACGACATTACTTTGCGACGTATACATTATCACGAGGTGGAGACATAAAAGCGGTGAGCGAGATGCTTGGGCATGCGGATGTTACTATTACTTTGAAGATATACCATCATGTTAACGCTAAGGTAATTAGAGAGATGCATAGGGAATGCAGTCCTTTAAATATGGAAAAAGTTTCTGGACGGTCAAGGTTGATTCATTTAAACGATTCTGATGCAATTTGACCTGATGAAAGTTATTAACTACCCTTAAACGCAAACAGTAACAACCCGACACCAACAGCAAAAAGGAATATCGCGCCTTGCCAATTGAATTCGGGAAATAGGACAACGATTCCAGCCGCTATTAACACACATCCACCTACAATAATAGCTAATCTAGCCATAAATGCCTCCTACCTTCTCCTGTTACTAATCTATCGATAATTTTGCACTCCAGTCACTCATCCAGAATTCCGACCATTGTTTCGCAAGAAATCTGCGAACCGATGAACCGCTAGATATCCAAAAATTAGCGAACCGACTAAGGCCGCTATCTTTAAGTCGTCAACATCAAAGCCAAGTATCACGGCCTTGTAAAAGAAGAAGTCGATAGAGCCGAACATATATACAACGGCAAGAGCAGTAACGAAGCTTGATCCAATCAAATTAAGAAAGTTGCCCTGGTCGAGTTGATATTTTTTAACTCGATAGCGGTAGATAGCCCCAGTTACAAGAAGAATGATGCCTAATAAGCCAGCTAAAGTGATGTGCGAAAAAAACAAATCACGATCTCCAGCTTTTTGCTTATATTTAACATAATTCACTCGTATAGTCAACGATGAAAACCAAGCAAATTGCAAGCCGCATTAAAACGACGAATATATTCCGCGCAACACGATGTTAATTAAAAAACAAGGGAGGTATAGACTAGTGAGATATACGCAGGTCGCCAGTGAGGTTTGAGGACAGTCTTAAGCTCTATACTCTTATTGTTGGCTTAAAAACAATCTATCGATAACAAAGAATCAAACAAACGCACGGAACAATTTGTTTATCCCATCACAACCTCTACTTCGGTCTTCTTCTTATAACGAGATTCTGTTAGTCGCTCGTAGAGATCTAAGAAAGACATTCCTGCAGTGTAGAGCTTGTAAACAGCTTGTATTGACCAAGCATCCATCCAATCTATGAGTTCGTCAAATTTGACGATGGCATTCAAGCGATCAAGCTGAGATTCTTCCATTACCATAATGACCTTGCGATAGTTAAATTTTCTTGCTTGAGCAAGCTTATCCTTTGCCTCAATAATATTCCCACCTATTTGAATTTCTATAGCTACTTCTGGGTTTTTCCCACGCAGCCATGCAACATCTAATTCAACTGCATGCTCAGGTGTTACCTTATGACCGGTATACGCGTTATATCCCATTCGACTACCAATTGTTTCTAACATTTCACCGATACGGTCGTGTAGGCTGGTCTTCTCAAGTGGAAGTTCCATGATAGCTTGCTTAGCTTCCTGTTCGCTAAGAATACCCTCCCGTGGCGGTGTCGGTATTAGGATTCTCTTGCGCATTTCTGACTCGATCAAATCGAAATCTTCTTCCGGTATTGTTCGTAAGCTTTGATGAAAGGCAAGTCCCCAATTGGTTGCCTTTTGCTTGGCTGTAATAAAGCTTAGCGAAGAAACGATCTTCTTGACGTCCAACAATTCTTCCTCGCTGAGCGTTAGCAAAGGGTGTGTTTCGAAACGATAAGGCCAGATTTCGTCTTCTTCTGACCATATTTTATTCTTATCATCAAAGTATGGAGGAGAGGTAGCCACACAAATAGCCCCTATCTTTTGAAGGCGAGTAACGTAAATCACAAATTTGTCTCCGGGTTTGACTTTCTCAACGAGTCTTCTAATTCGACGATGAAAACCTTGTATAGCAAAATTGTTTTGCCTGTCAATTTCGAAGTTTTCAGGGGTAGTAGAAATTAACCAATATTTAGGCATATGAGACACCTCCTTCCCTCACCCTTGTAAGAACGTTCGCTAGCGTGTATTTATTGGATACTTTAACTAGCTAGGGTATCTTTGTCAATAAGCATGATTCCATCGTTAAAGTAGCCCATCATCTTTGTGTTTAATCTGGATTTGAGTTTTATACAAGATTGAGAAAGGAGTATTGACAGCACTACCATAAAATGGTATATACTTCATACAAATGAAACAACTATTCAAAAGTATATATTTCCCTGATCATCCAGCTACACCATCGGCACAAAGGCACATTCGCCTTGCGTTTGGTAACAAAGAACGCGACCTGTACGATAAAGTCAGGCATCTTTCAAGTGAGGAAATCCGTCGACTGCTAGGCATAAATTCTTTTGATGATCTGAAAGAATATGCCCAGAGTAATTTGCTCTCTATCAATCGCGCTTGTATAAGCCTTCTGAACAATAACCTGACTTCACAGCAAGTTGATAGTAACTCATTTGAAGCCCGAGACCTGTTATCTGACCCCCTTATCGCTACTTACCGAGCAGGTAATGGAGAAATCCTACATAGTTGGTTTCCACTCTTGGAAGGTTTCTCGCCGGCCTTTGTTCGAGAGGTATTAAAAGTGTATGCACCTAAAGCAAAAAGGATTTTAGACCCGTTTGCCGGAATAGGAACTACACCACTCACTGTAGCGACAATGGGATTAAATGGGTTTTACTGCGAGTTGAATCCTGTTTTCCAGATGGTAACAGAAGCCAAATATCGGGCTTTGCAGTTGACTAATAAACGGCGAAAGGAAATCGTCGAAAGACTAGACGAACTAGCATTCCAACTAAGATTTCGATTGGGAATGGAGAAAACTGATGAACATCTTAGACAATCTTACTTCGAGACATTTCGCGAAAGTCGATTCTTTGATGACGACACCTTTGAAGACATTTTGAGACTTAGAACGCTGGCGGACGATTTGTCTGCCACGATGCCTTTACTAGGTCAGTTTTTTACAGTAGCGGTGCTCTCATCTTTGGTACCGTCCTCACTAATGATAAGGAGAGGCGACCTTAGATATAAGACGGAAAACGAGCTAAGCCGAACAAGAGTCTCTATACGTTCGGAGGTATCGCGCAGATTAGAACAAATAGCAAGGGATGTCGCACAACTTGACCAAGTGTCCGGACAGGTGATACTGGTTGCTGAGGATGCACGGTCCCTTGCACTGAACCCCAAATTGCATATTGAATGTGTAATTACGAGCCCACCGTATCTTAATGGCACAAATTATTTCCGCAATACCAAACTGGAGCTTTGGTTTCTCAGAGCGCTGAATAATTCTAATGAATTAAGCATATGGCGGTCCAAGTCACTCACTGCTGGTATAAATGATGTCACCAAGGCAAAATGCGATAAGCCATATCCCGACGAAGTGAAAGACGTTGTCGAGCGAATTAGAATGTCTGCGTATGACCGACGCATACCACAAATGATAGCATCATACTTCAGAGAATTCGACCAAATATTCTCAGCGCTCTCAAAGCACTTAGTTCCTGAAGCTAAAATTGTTATTGACATAGGAGATTCACGCTACAGCGGAATTCACGTTGAAACTGATAGGTTACTCTCAAGAATTGCTTCAAGGCATGGTTGTTCAGAGATCGGCTCGCATACGCTGCGCATCAGGAGGTCACGTGATGGCGGTGTTTTGAGGGAAACCCTTCTTATACTTGAATTTACGGGTGCTCAAGCAAAATCTACGGCTGGGGTGTCTTTCTCAATTGGCAAGTCACCCAAGTCTTGGAATGAGTTTAAGAATAATCTTCCATATAAATTCCCGCCTTATAACAAAAGAAATTGGGGACATCCGCTACACTCACTTTGCTCGTATCAAGGAAAAATGAAACCCTCAATAGCACACTTTCTCATAAGCACATTTGTACCCAAAAACGGAAAAGTACTTGATCCATTCGCTGGTGTCGGAACCATACCGTTTGAAGCTTGTCTACAAGGTAGACAAGCATTTGGGTTTGAAATTAGTCCAGCCGCTTTGGCCATCTCTATTGCTAAAGTTAACAAGCCTAATAGTATCAAGGTTAATCGAATTTTAAATGATTTAAAAGATTATATTGAAACTGAAACAGTCAAGGAATCAGAGTTCGAAGATGCCAAACAAATCAATTTCAACCATGCCTTAGATGAATTCTATAATGAAAAAACATTCAAGGAGATCCTTCTGGCACGTCGTTATTTCTCCCTGCAGAAGACGTCATCAGTAGAATGGAATTTTGTACTCGCGTGTCTCTTACACATTCTTCATGGCAACAGGCCATATGCCTTAAGTCGACGTTCACACCCAGTTACGCCTTTCGCTCCAAGTGGGCCAAATGAATATCGCTCTTTAATTGACCATTTGTACACTAAGGTAAGAAGAAGCCTTGAAGTCGAATATCCCGAAGAATTTCGCGAAGGTAAGATTTACTTACAAGATGCGACTTCTTGGTGGCCAATAGAAATCAGCAATCTTGATGCTGTAGTAACCTCACCGCCATTTTTCGATAGTACGAGATTCTATTTGGCCAATTGGATTCGTCTGTGGTTCTGCGGTTGGGAGCGAAAGGATTTTAAAACTCAACCCTTGCGTTTTCTTGAACTTAAACAAAAAGAATGCATGAGAGTATATGAATCTGTCTTTAGGCAAGCACGCGAGCGACTAAAGCCTGGTGGATTGTTCGTAATGCACTTGGGCAAAAGTAGTAAATGTGATATGGCGAGAGAGCTTAGTAAAATCGCAAAACCATGGTTTTATACGGTAGACGTGTTTGAAGAAAGCGTGAGTCATTGTGAATCGCATGGTATTACGGATAAAGGCGAAGTCTCACATCATCAATACCTAGTATTAGCTTGAGTTTTTTGCACCTATATGAACGTACCTATTTCAAGAAATCAGGAATAACTTTGGCATGTTTGAAGATGTCTGTCCCGGTCATTTCTAGAACTAAGTTCCGAACCTTCTTTATTTCATCAGGATAACGAATCCACTGCTCTATAAACGCATCAACATTCTCAACTAGCCACTGCACTGCTTCCGGATTAAGCTTTGGCGGGCCAGCTAGGATCTCGTAGGGTATACTAGTTAACACAGATAACTTTCTAAGTTGACTCTCGCTATAAACTTCCGAGGGCCATTTGCCATGCTTTACATTATTACAATCTGAGCATAAGAGGGTTGCACTGGTTGATATCGGCCAGAAAAGCCTTGCTGGTAAAGTATGATCCAAACGAACATCTTCAGGATAGGTAAGTTTCTTCCCACAGAGAAAACATTTATGACCGAACTTGTCATATATTGACTTAGCGTCTATTTTAGTCGGTTCTTTTGCTAGGACTCTGTACAAACGTCGTCTTTCTGATGCTTCACGGTGTTGATCAGTTATTCTCGTTTGATTCTTAATACTGTTATAGATTCTCTTACATAACCGACATTCGCCTTGTCTGCCTGATTGTCGAGCACTGTGCCTATCAAAAAAGTCTATAGGCTTTAATGTATTGCAGATAATACAATACTTATACTCTTGTGCTTCATCAATATATTCATCATGACGAATTACGAACTGCCGTTCCTCAATAATAGAGTTGTCTCGAATATCTGTAAGTTGATAATCATAAAAAACAGATTCACCTGTGGAAGAAAAAACAAAGCCACAGCTTGGACAGATTATGTTAAAATCTTCGTTGATTTCATCCTTGCGAACAAAGATAAACTCCTTACACTCACTATTAAGACAGTGAAAGCCCTTGAACACTACGTCGCCCATTCCTTTGACGTGTTCAGCACGAATTTGGTTAGCTTTGACGACTTTTGTGTATGGTGCTCGCCTTGGCATTTTTAATGGCTTCCTTATTGGTCTCTATTCGCACGGAGTGTTAACCCTGGTGGAATTCTACCACTCGTCTAAACAAGTGGCAACGTTAGTCTAGCCGTCTTCACCGATGTAACCAGCGAAGCTAGCTTTTAAACTAACCAAATGCCAACGCGCGTGAAAACGACCAACATATCCCTCGTTAGGCGAAGTTGATTTAAAAAGGGAGCGCTTAAGAGGCTATGTTGATTGAACAAGCTCAATAGGGTGAAAGTTGGCTAAAACAAACTCTTCTACAAATATCTGCCGCGTTCACGCCCGCGTGTAAGCAATCATCCTCATCTAATACAAGCAAACCCTTATGATGCCTCTGGAAGTTTCTTAACTAATATTTTTTGCATCAACTGTTTAGCACTGCTCAATATGTCTCCACATAAGGTACAAATGTGAGTAGGGCATCTTTCGTGCATTAATGTTAAAACGCCTATGTGTTTTTTCGAACTTAAGGCTGTATGTCGTCAGCAAAAGTGAGACAAAATAGGCCTTTGAACCAATGGACACTTTAAGGGCTATGCTCCTCTCTGGGAGTTCTATCATAGCTCTTCCTCACCTCTAATCCTGCACTTAGCCTCCTTGCGCCGCAGTATTTCAAGATGGCGTCTAGTAATACGTGTAGGGCATGACATTCCCCCAATCCCTCATGATAGCGTCAGAGTCAAGTATTCGACGAAGGTCCCGATGACCTGCTTCAGCTCAGCTGGCATATCATAGGCCACCTAGTTAATCTCTCTGTTTATAGTGCGATGTATCTTCTCATCTTGCCGCTGGTCTAGGGATAATACAGTGAGGCCATGAGGTGTCTTATGCCTACCCATTGTCGTCCTGTGCTTGGTTATTTAATAGCTTCTGTGCGGTAATTGTAACCATTTTGACCAAAGCTAGCTATCCTAGTTCCAATGAAGTGCAATAATTGACACTACACAGCACCAATAGCTATAATTGGCCAAACGCTACAAATAGATTCTGCATCGGAGGTGTTCTCATGCAGAGAGAGCCTAGAATCAGAGAGATTGTCAAGGCCCTTAGTGAAAACACAAAGGGCGATATACTTAGAAAGATGGATGAAGCCACCCTTCGCAAAGGGTTAAAAGAACTCCTACAAAATATGGAACCAGACTCTTATGTTGAGATCTATCATGGGCCACAAGAATTTGGGAAAGACTTGGTCATGGTAAGAAGGAGTGCTTTTGGCGACAATACGGTTGGCATAGTGGTAGCAAGAGGGGACATACGCACAAAATCATCAGGTCTTATTGATAAGCTGAAGAGTCAAATTGAACAATGCTTTGAGCATCCGGCTTGGTTAGAATCTATAAAGGGGCCAGTAAACATCCAATTCGTTTGGTTGATGATAGCTGGAACATTGAGCAAGGGTGCTAATGTGCGACTGACTACCGAAGTAAGTCGACCGAATCTAACTATTTTCGACTTGAAATGGCTCATAGAGAAATTTACACAGCATTATCCCTATATTTTCTTCGAGAGCAGCATATGTGAATACATTGAGAAAAAGATAGAGGAATTAGAGACTAAACATGTCCTCGCTGACCGGGTTCGTTCATTGACAGATTATTATGTGCCACAATCAATCGGAGTATTAGACAGGATAATAGAAATCACTCCTGAAGCTGTATTTTCGATAGTTTCAGAAATAACTCCAATCGAGAGTCTAAAAGAAGCTATTAAATCCCGCCAGAAACTGTTGATAGCTGGTGAACCGGGTGTAGGCAAATCGACAGCTATGCATAAACTTGCGATTGACTTGCTTTCTAAGAGTCTCGAGCAAGCTACTCGAAAAAAAGCTGAGATTTTGGAGATTCCTCTTTTGGTTAAAGCTAGAGATCTAATAGTAATTGAGGAACTGAAAGAGTTAATTGAGAGATTCGGGCCGCCTCCTGAAATTAGGAAGAGATTCAAAATAAATGCATTATTGGTAGATGCGCTAGACGAGGCACCTGGAGAATCGAGAGAAACTATCGCAAATAAGGCAATCGAATTTGCCAGTGCCTTAGGATGTGCGCTTTTCATTACTAGTCGAAAAATAGATCTAGTAAGAAAAGAATCTATAAGGTTAGAAAAGCGTGAGTTACTGCCATTACAATACGGTCAAGCACTGACATTGTGTGATAGATTGATCCAAGACAAGACTAAACTCGATGCATTGAAGTCTGGACTCAAGACAATTCAAAATCAGCTAATAATGACTCCTCTGACGCTATTGCTCCTAATTGATTTAGTTGAGGCTGATAGGGAAATTCCATCCTCGTTAGTTCTTCTTTACAATAAGTTTTTTGACCTAGCCCTAGGTGTAGAAGATCGATTACGAAAAGGCTTAGAAATCCTGTTTGAGCCCGAAATAAAGAAGAATTTTTTGTCAGAACTCGCTTATCATGAGTTTTTTCTGAAATCGCGAGATACAATAGGTAAAGAGGAATTCAATCGCTTCTTAGAGGAATATGCTGCAAAGTTCCAATGGGATGCAAAACAATTAAGATTGTTCGTTTCGGAAATGGAACGAGCTGGCATATTGGACATTAGAGAGGTAGTCAGTTTTGTTCATAATACTTTCCTTGACTACTTTATCGCACTGAGGATTTACGATAACCGCGAAGAAATACCGGATTTGGACAGCTATTTGACGAAAATGTATTTCGATAGCTGGTGGTATGATGTAGTCTTTTATTATGCTGGACTTAAGCAAGCCATTACGAAGGACCTGATAGACTCTATTATAAGATACACCGAACGTGGGGAAAAAGATATTATTGATTGCGTCTCCAAAGTCCTGGTAGGCAAGCTACTACAAGCAGCTTGGCGCTCACCGGCTGAAGTAAAAATGCATGGCATAAAGGAATCTCAAGCGTTCTGCGCTAATATCAAAGGTCTCTTTCTAGATTTGATTAAACAACGTTACCCAGACATGCCCACCATCTACTCAGATATATATGCATTAATGATTTGTGAAACAGCGTATGGGAGTAGACACCTATGGAACCAAGAAAGAAGGTTAATAGATGAATACCTACAAGAACCAAACCATGAGCATATTCTTAGGGCTATCCAGCTGCTGTGGGCAAATAAGGATAGGATACCACAAGAGGAGAAGGATAGCTTAATGAAGCAACTCTACGCAGCTACGACAGCCACTACAAAGGAAGACATAGAAGGATACGCTAGGAATTTGCTTCTTCTAAGGGTATTATCTGTCGGAAACAAAGCCCTATATAAAGCGATCGAGAAAAGACTTACAAGGCAGTACGAGTTACATCCAGAATTATTCGAGAGACTAGTGCCAAGCAGAAAAAGTGGCTTCAGAAGCAAGAAAGCTATAGAAGCAGCAAGAAGGAAAAAATTAGCTAGAAAGAAAAAGAGCTGAACGCCTTTGAATCAAGCTGCGTTTTCGACAAGTAAGTCCTGCCTTCCGTTTGACAACAATCCTCTTCGGCGCTCTTGAAAGGATTCGAACACTATAGAATTCATCAGCACCATTAAGGCTTTTCTTATGTGTAGTCTTTACTCAGGCGGATCAAAGCGACCAGCTTTCCAGTTAAGCATTAATCCATCGATCTTATTCTCGCTAACCCATTCACTAGCTTATCCATATCACGATATGCTTAATCGATTCCGGCCTTATTGAATGTTTTCGCAATAGTTATCAGTAAGCTTGTCCTCGCAATATTGAAATCTGGAAGCTTTATAGATATGCCCCGATAATTAATAAGCAGTGCAAACCTATGATGCCGTATTTCTTTAAGCCGCAACTAATTGATCCAATATCCACGCTTAGACGAGGGATATATTCCGACAAACGCAATATCGCTTAAAAACCGACACCGTACACCAGTATTTAGCTGGGCTGGACCGCACTACTGTTATTATGTTTATCAGTTCCTAGCTGGATGATGTCACCTTTTGTCTAGGATTGTGACTTTTTCGGGGTACTGAAATCAGGTTTACATAAACGCGACTGCGCGTCATCAGCGTCTTTTTCGATTTCAATGTGGTAGGTAAGCAACCGTATTTTCACTCCCGTACTTATTTTTCAACCCTAACGCAAACCTAGTTGATTCCGTGACGATAGGTAACGATTAGATCCAAACTCGTTGTCCAAATAACTACGGAGTCCGGGTAGAGTACTTGCCCTGTGAACATAATCCTTATATACTAGACTATCGTGTACACACGAAATACGAACATATGTGGCTACTGGGCTTGTAATAGACAAATTCCCGGCAATTATTTCCTTTGTTCCGAACACTATGAAGATTGGGAAGATGGACTTATTGACCAATGCCCTAGGTGCAGTCGATTCAAAGACGCCTTGTATGAACTTTGCCTAGATTGCTATGACAGGCGCCCAGTTGCTAAATGGAAACCAGCGTCTGCTATCCCTGCCCGAAATCAACGTTACGACTTAGAGCATTCCAATGCATGGACAAAGGCAGACAAAAGAGCTGAGCGATTCTTCGTCTATATCCTCAAGTTGGATAACGGTGAGTTCTATGTTGGGCAAACCAGAGAACTCCGCGAGAGGCTTTCGGAACATAGGGACAAGAAAACGTTCTCGACCGCGGGTCGGAATCCACGATTGCAATATTTTGAGATTCTACCAAATCGAGAAGCAGCTGAATTGCGCGAAGCCGAACTAAAAAGAATCCGAGATTCCAACCCACGACAAATACGAAGAATGATAATCGGTTTTCAAGACCTGATTCGAGAAGTAAGATTGGAATAGTCTCCAGTGGCTGAGCCTCTGTTACCCCGTGTGGCAGCGCCTTTTTCGTTCCTACCGCGGTAGGCGCAAAACGATTTTCCTAAGTGCTTACCTTATTTGTTTTCACCGAAACCGCGCCTTTTCCAATCCTACAGCGGTAGGCAGCGATTAGGTTTGCTGGCACGGTCCCGCCTCCACAACTTTTTGATTCGGTGAGGGTAGGTGATAACCGGGTGACCGTGACCAGGTGATACCTGTTAGCTATGTAATCTCAGCGCGGGTAGGGCAATGATTCCCGACTACATACGCGGAATCCAATAGACTAAAATTTATTCGTCTGACGTTAGTAACGTCGCTTCGTTTAACGTTAAATATTTTAAAAAATATTTTTAACATAAAATTTTCCTTCGAAGTAACGCTCGTCACTTACGCGCCAGCCACTTCAAGCTTATCGTTTCTGGCGTTGCGCCGTTTGACGTTAGACTTTTCAACGTTATTATCTTTCAATATATTATTTATAGGCTGACGTTCGGTTTTCGACTTGATTGAAGCGGAGACGACGCTCGCTTTTCGAGTTCGCGATATTGGCTAGCTTGTCTTCTGGTATGTTGTAAACGCCGACTTCCCAGCGTTGAACTGTGCGTTTGGATTCCGACGGTTCCGAACCTGACCGGACATTGTCGGGACAGTGTTTTGACACGCGACCAGACACATTACTAGACACACGACCGGACATTTGCTTCTCTAGTTCGTGATACCTAGCAATCATTATATTAGGTCATCCGCGAGTTTTGTTCGCTTTGAAGCTGAGCCAAAGCTGACGGTTTTTGTTCGCCGCTGTTCGCTTTGTTCGCTCTAGCTGAAATTTGCCTATCACCTTCGGGGAACCGCTGATCCACCGAGTTCAGCGCTATTCCCAATGATTCCATTCAGCCTAAGCGACCCTTAATGCGCTGCGAGCAACTTGCTACCGCGACTTCGGCTGTCCGAAGATGTAGCAAAAACGGAGGTGACAAGATGAAAAAGGGTAGGGCAGTCGGCACCACCACAGGATCAAAAAAGGCAGCTGAACCGACATTCGTTAATGCTGAATTATCTCCGTCAATGGGGAAGCGCACCAATTTTCAAATGGTTGCGGTAGGTGCGTGTCCGCATGACAACGCGAAGCTCTTAAAGCCAACTAAGACCAAAGGCGAAGGCGCGAGAGCAGTTTGCTCCAAGTGCGGGCACACGTGGTATATAAACAAGAAGATAAGAACGTGCAAGTGTTTGACGTGTAGCGTTGTTAAGCAGGAACCGCAAGACTTTACAGCGGCGGAAAACGTTGGAACGAATGGTGGTAGGCAAATAAAAAATGGGCCATTCTGGACTCGAACCAGAGACCTCAGTCTTATCAGGACTGCGCTCTAACCAGCTGAGCTAATGGCCCCGAACTGTATCTCATTCTAGGTGAAATGAGGTGTGAAGTCAAGTCCTAACCTGGGGGGCTGAGCCCCCGAGCCCCCACGCCGAGCCTCACTTTATATTGACGCTGATTATATCTTGTTGGGCGATGAGTGGCCCCTCTAAAGTCTGACGAGCATAGACCAGCGTTATCAGCGTTTTACCCTTCTTCAGCGCTCTGAACCGGAAAACCTGGCTCAGCACAATTTGCCCCTCTTCATTTTCATTGGTGTCGACGCTTCTTTCCAGGAGCTCAAGCATGCTTTCATCGTAATCTTCCCGCCACATATAGCCAGAATTGAGGTCGAATTCTCGGGAGAGGATGAATTCTTGATTGACCTGGGTATTCACCGTCTCCGTTGGCTTAATGGCGATCATGATTTCATCGCCTGAGTCTTTGCCACCGCAGCCAGCGGTGAGCAAGCCCGCCAGTATGCTTATGCTGACTAGAAGTAGAAAGTTTTTCATCAGCTCGAATTCCCAGTAAGGGGAGGCGATAATCCCGAAAGCTAGATATATGATAGTCCATAAGAGGTTAAAAATAAAGCGGCGGTATTGTATAGACCGCCGCTTATCTTACCAAAAACCTTAACAACTGGATAGCGGAAGGAAGGGAAATGACACCGACTTTTTAGGTCGGCGATCGACCTAGGAGATAGGGTTTATCACCCAGTCTCTCCCTAGAAAGGAGGTGATCCAGCCACAGCTTCCGCTACGGCTACCTTGTTACGACTTCGTCCCAATCACCAGCCCCACCTTAGGCGACTGCCTCCCGGAAACCCGGGTTAGCCCATCGACTTCAGGTGTTGCCGGCTTTCGTGACGTGACGGGCGGTGTGTACAAGGCCCGAGAACGTATTCACCGCGCCATGCTGATACGCGGTTACTAGCAACTCCGACTTCATGCAGGCGGGTTTCAGCCTGCAATCTGTACTGAGGACGGTTTTGGGGATTAGCTCCGGATCGCTCCATTGCCACCCATTGTACCGCCCATTGTAGCGTGTGTGTAGCCCAGGGCATAAGGGCCATGCTGACTTGACGTCATCCCTACCTTCCTCCCCGTTTTGCGGGGCAGTCTCGCTAGAGAGTGCAACTAGCGACAAGGGTTGCGCTCGTTACAGGACTTAACCTAACACCTCACGGCACGAGCTGACGACAGCCATGCAGCACCTGTGCTGGCTCCTGACTTAACAGGTCGTCCCCCTTTCGGGTTCCTACTTCCAGCATGTCAAGCCCTGGTAAGGTTCTTCGTGTTGCATCGAATTAAACCACACGCTCCGCTGCTTGTGCGGGCCCCCGTCAATTCCTTTGAGTTTTAGCCTTGCGGCCGTACTCCCCAGGCGGGACACTTAATGCGTTAGCTTCGGCACGGAGAGGGTCGATACTCCCCATACCTAGTGTCCATCGTTTACGGCGTGGACTACCAGGGTATCTAATCCTGTTCGCTCCCCACGCTTTCGCGCCTCAGCGTCAGTAGCAGCCCAGGAGGCCGCCTTCGCCACTGGTGTTCCTCCCGATATCTACGCATTTCACCGCTACACCGGGAATTCCACCTCCCTCTGCTGCACTCTAGCTCAGCAGTATCCACTGACCTCTCCCAGTTAAGCCGGGAGCTTTCACAGCGGACTTACCCAGCCGCCTACGCGCGCTTTACGCCCAATAAATCCGGATAACGCTCGCCTCCTACGTATTACCGCGGCTGCTGGCACGTAGTTAGCCGAGACTTATTCCTCAGGTACCGTCATGATTCTTCCCTGAGAAAAGGGGTTTACAACCCGAAGGCCTTCTTCCCCCACGCGGCGTCGCTGCGTCAGGCTTTCGCCCATTGCGCAATATCCCTTGCTGCTGCCTCCCGTAGGAGTCGGGGCCGTGTCTCAGTCCCCGTCTGGCTGGCCATCCTCTCAGACCAGCTACCCGTCATCGGCTTGGTGAGCCGTTACCCCACCAACTACCTGATAGGACGCAGGCCCCTCCCCAAGCGCCTTGCGGCTTTAGTGATGGAACTTCTGTCCCACCACCACATGCGGTATTAGCTCCAGTTTCCCGGAGTTATCCCCCACTTGGGGGCAGGTTACCTACGCGTTACTCAGCCGTCCGCCACTATCCTTCTCCGAAGAGAAGGACCGTACGACTTGCATGCATAAGGCACGCCGCCAGCGTTTATCCTGAGCCGGGATCAAACTCTCCGACCAAAGATTTATCTTCTGTAAGAACCTTCCTTCCGCTATCCAGTTGTTAAGGTGCAAACTGCTTTACGCAATGTGTAATCATATCATAATCGCACCTCTTTGTCAATATGCATGGGGAGACTTATAGTCATTCCCCCGAACTTGATAAAACTAATTTCAGCAATAGGGTTAAAATTTGTGCCCCAACCTTATTTCGGTATATCATCTCTATGGCCAGTTCACTTCAAGGATAAACCAAAGAATGAGCAAGGATAGTCTATCACCAAGCGCGATCACCACTGGGCTGGGGACGCGTTTTGTCGGGCAGAGGGTTCTCTACTATCCCAAGCTCAGCTCAACCATGGATATCGCCCGGAAAGAGGCTCGGCGGGGGATAGCTGAGGGAACGGTGGTCATCGCTGAGGAGCAGACGGTGGGGCGAGGCCGGTTAAAGCGCACCTGGCTATCGCCCCAGGGGAGTATCGCTCTCTCCATCATCCTCTACCCCCGAATTTCCTACCTCCCATATCTAGTGATGCTGGCGGCTTTAGCCGCGGCGCGCAGCATTGAGAAGGTCACTGGCTTAAAGACGCAGCTCAAATGGCCCAATGACGTTCTCATCAACGGCAAGAAGGTGTGCGGGATTTTGGTGGAAACTGAGGTGGGCGAAAATAGCGCAGCTTACGCCATCATCGGCATCGGCATCAATGTTAACTTTAAGGTGGCTGATTTTCCCGAAATTCTGGACGTAGCCACCAGTCTGGCCGACGAACTGGGGAGGGATATACCACGCGTGAAGATAATACGGCAGCTACTGGCTGAGGTGGAGGAGCTATGTTCAGCGCTGCCGGATGGTGAGCCGATCTATCAGGAATGGCGGAAGAGGCTGATAACACTGGGGAGAAAAGTCCAGGTGAGAACAAGTACTGCCATACTGGAGGGCATAGCCGAATCCGTGGCCCGGGATGGCAGCCTTCTTCTCCGTCAGGCAGATGGAAGCCAAACCAGGATTGTAGCTGGAGACGTCACCCTGCGTTAGTCTCCAGCTACCTCTGGCTAGCTATGTCTACCTCAGTTTTCCCGGCTACTCAGATGCCTCTTTCTTGATGGGATGCTCGGCTGCGTAGGCATCCAGCGCCCTGAGAAATTCAATGGGTATGGGGAAGAGGGTGGTGCTGTTCTTCTCCGCCGCTATCTCAGTGAGCGTGGAAAGGAAGCGGAGCTGAATTGCCGCTGGCTCCCGACCAATGATATGCGCGGCTTGTGCCAGCTTCTCCGAGGCCTGCAGCTCGCCCTCAGCGTGGATGATCTTGGCTCGCCGCTCTCTCTCTGCCTCGGCCTGGCGGGCCATGGAGCGCTTCATCTCCTCAGCCAGCTCAACCTCCTTGATCTCCACGGTGCTGACCTTGACCCCCCAGGGGTCAGTGTGCTCATCGATTATTCTCTGCAGCATCTGATTGAGCTTCTCTCGTTGCGAGAGGAGCTCATCAAGCTCGGACTGCCCCAGCACATTGCGCAGCGTGGTCTGTGATATCTGTGAGGTGGCTCTGATGTGGTCCAGAACCTTGACCACTGAGGCCTCAGGGTCAACCACCCGGAAGTAGACCACAGCATTGACCCGGACGGTGACGTTGTCCTTGGTGATCACCTCCTGCGAGGGGACATCCATGGTTACCACGCGCAGGTCAACCTTCACCATGCGGTCAATGAAGGGGATGATGAGAAAGAGACCAGGCCCCTTGGCACCGATGAGCCGCCCCAGGCGGAAAATGACTCCTCGCTCGTACTCGGTGACGATTTTGATCGCCATGGGCAGAATGATGAGCACGAACAAAATGATGACGCCGATAATAATTGGACTCATTGCTTACCTCCTTTATTCTTTCTTGGTGACACGCAATTTCAGACCTTCGACCTTGGTGATGACCACCTCCTCTCCGGGCTCCGCCCGGCCTTTGTCTAGAATCGCCGCCCAGTTTTCCCCATGGACGAAGACGGTTCCCTTGGGGTCCAGGATGGTTTTCACCTCAGCCACCTTGCCGATGAGCTCCTCCTTGCCCCCAAGCGCCTGCTGACGGTGGGCGCGAACCCCGTAGATGATGGCGAAGATGAGGAAGCCGATGATGATAATAGCCAGGATGGCGATCAGCCACGGACTTATGGCAAACAATGGAAACCTCCTAATACAAACTCTTCGCCCAAAGTGGCGCTAGATTTTATAGATTTACCCTCATTTGCTTCCTGGCTCTTTCTTGACCACGTGCAGCGTCAAACCGTCAACGCTGGTGATGATCACCTCCTCCCCAGGCTCTACCCGTCCCTGGTCTGATATCGCTGACCAGCGCTCCCCCTTGTAGAAAACGGTTCCCTCTGGGTCCAAGGCCACCTTGACCACTGCCTTCTTGCCCACCAGTTCTTCTCTGCCAGTGGCGGCCTGCCGGCGATGGGCGCGGACGGCCCGGTTGACTACGAAGGCAAAGAGGCCAGCTATGATCACAGTTACGATGCCAATGAGCCGGGGGTCTATCTTAAACACTGGCGCGGCTCCTTGAAACAGGATTAAGGCGCCGATAACCAGTGAAGTCACGCCCCCCATGGTGAACAGGCCGAAGGTGGTAGTCAGCGCCTCCCCGACGAAGAGGCCAAAGGCGAGCACGATGAGCAGGATTCCGGCGATGTTCACCGGCAGCTGGCCCAGCGCGTAAAAAGCCAGTATGCCAGAGATGGCACCAACCACACCGGGGAAGATAAGCCCCGGATTGAAGATCTCAATCATGATGCCGAGGGTAGCGATGCTCAAGAGGAGAAAGGCGATATTCGGGTCGGCGATGGCGTACAGGAACTTCTCAATCGGCTTCATGCCAACGTAGTTGATGGTCACGTCCTGGGTATTCAGGGTGACCACGTTGCCACCAAGCATGGTCACCTCCCAGCCATCAAGCTGGGTGATGAGGGTATCGAGGTCAGGGGCGATCATATCAATGACATTGAGCTCCAGCGCCTCTTGGGAGGTCGCCGAGACCCCTTCCCGAACCGCCTTCTCCGCCCAGTCAGCATTGCGCCCATGGGATTCGGCGATATCTCTGATGTAGGCGATGGCATCATTGAGGATCTTTGCCTTGAGCTCGTCTGACATCGCCGCCTCACCATCACCGCCCATAGCGATGGGGGTAGCCGCGCCGATGGCCGTATTTGGCGCCATCACGGCAATGTGCGCGGCCAGGGTGATGTAAGCGCCGGCTGAGGCTGCTCGGGCCCCGGCAGGGGAGACATAGACTATCACCGGTATTCTGGCATTGACGATATCTTGGATAATGTCGCGCATAGCGGTGTCCAGGCCACCGGGGGTATCCATCTGGATGATGATCGCTTGAGCTCCGGTCTCCTCCGCCTGCTCAATGCCACGGCTGAGGTAGTCAACCAGGACCGGGTTGATGGTGCCCTTGATGGTGAGCACGTCAATCCTGGAGCCTCCCGTCTGCGCTCCGGCGACGGTGCTGAGAAGCAATAGACCAGCCACCATTAGCAAAATGCGTACGAATCTGGACATGAGTTACCTCGCTTAAAGGGCCCGCATTAACAGTATATATTTACCGTGTCCCTAATGCAAATAGGGTTGGCTTTCTTGCTCCAAGCCGCGGTTGAACCGCCGAGCGAATTAGTGCTACAATTTACGGGCTACAAGTGTAAAAAGGGGGACCATGAAAGTTCAGCGTTGTAAAGGGACGCGAGATTTATCTCCTGAAGAGATGACGAGGTTTCGCCTGATCGAGGGCACCTTCAGGGACTGCTGTCTTAAGTGGGGCTACCAAGAGGTCAGGACACCGACCATTGAGTATCTACATCTCTTCACCTCGGCGGGCACCCTCACCCCCAGCATGCTGGGCAAGGTATACTCCTTCCTTGACTGGGATGGCTGGAGCGGAGAGAGAGTGGTCTTAAGGCCAGAGGGCACCATCCCTGTGGCCCGGCTCTACATCGATATGATGAAGAGGGGCCTGGCCAAGCTGTGCTACGTGGTCAATACCTTCATCTTTGAGGAAACGGGCAAAAAGACGAGGGAAAGGTGGCAGTGTGGGGCGGAGCTCATCGGGGTGAACACTCCATCAGGTGATGCCGAACTGATTTTGCTGGCGCTGGAGGTGCTAAAGAAGCTGAAATTGGAAGGGGTGGAGCTGAGATTGTCGCACGCCGGTTTGATCAAGGCGCTGCTGGGAAAGCTGGATTTAAGCCCTGAGGAGCAGGCTCAGATGTTTGACCGCATACTGGATGGAGATAGGCGAGCCTTGGCCAAACTCAAATCGGGGAAAGCCGAGCTTGATGCCATCATCTTCCCGCTACTCAATCTCAAGGGACGCTCCTCCGGCTTTCTCAAAAATTTGAAGGCGCTCTCCGCCCAGGCTCTGCCCGAATTTGAGCCATACTTTGATAATTTCATCGCCATCGTGGATATCCTGGAGGCCCTTGGCTATGATTACCAGATTGACATCGCCTCTGGCGCTGGCTTTGAGTACTACACCGGGGTCATCTTCCAGTTCTTTAGCGGTGGTGAGAAGATAGGTGGCGGGGGGAGGTATGATGACCTTATTCCGTCAATGGGCGGAGGGGATATTCCCGCCTCCGGTTTTGCCCTTTACCTTGACCGCCTGATGAACCTAATAAAGCCAGAGATGCTGGCCGAGCCCCCGGGACAGATGGTTCTGGTCAAGCCAGCCAGTGCCGAGCTATGGAAGCAAGCTTTCAGCGCTTGCCAGCGCTTGCGTGAGGCTGGACATGTGGCCAAGCTTTACCTTGGGGAGAAAGCGCCAGCGGGCTCGAGGTGGACGCTTGAAATTCAGGACAAAGAGCCTTCATATCTCCTGCGGGATGGGGTCAAATCCAGCCGGACTGAGGCGCAAAGCGTGGAGGAGGTGATAACCTTACTGGAGGAGGAAAGTGAGCGTAAAGGTAGCCTTGCCTAAAGGGCGTCTCCTGGCCAGGACCGCCGCTTTACTTCAAAATGCGGGCTGGGGACTGGATGGCTACCATGAAAAGGCGCGCCTTTATCGCCTCAAGTGCGCCAAATTCCCCTCCCTCTCCGCCAAGATATTCCATGAGCGGGATATCCCGATCCAGGTGGCCATCGGCAACTATGACCTGGGCATCTGTGGGCTGGACTGGGTTGAGGAACTTCTGGCTAAGTACCCGAGCAGCGCCCTGGTCAAGATAAGAGACCTGGGCTATGGACATGGCGCCCTATTTGTGGTGGCCAGCCGCTGGGGAGAAATATCAACCCTAGCGCAGGTAAAAACAAGGCCAGGCTTAGTGCGCATCGTCAGCGAATATCCTAACCTGGCAGAATCATTTGCCCTGCGCCAGCGCCTGAGCCGGTTCAGCATCTTCCCCGTCTGGGGAGGAGCTGAAGCCTATCCCCCAGAAAACGCCGAGCTAGCGCTGGTTAGAGGCCGGACAGAGGCAGAGCTTGACAGTTACGGTATGGTGGTGGTGGCTAGAGTCCTGGACTACAGCGCCTTTCTCATCGCCAACCGCAGTAGCTGGGAAGCAAAGGAGCTGGATAGCGTGGTAGCTTCTATCTGTAATGGAAGCGGATTGCTGGCGGAGGAGGACTCCTCCACTGAGACGGTGATGGCGCCGGAGATAGGGCACGAGTATCTTAAGGCAACCGATGATATCGTCCGCCTGGCACTGCCTGACGGTCACCAGCAGGCGGCGCTGCTTGAACTATTGGATAAAGCCGGCATCAGGGTGGAGGATTATCCCTCGGCAGTGGGTAACCGACGGCCGCGGATAAACCTGGAGGGCGTCAGCGTCAAGGTGATCAGACCTCAAGATATGCCACTGCAGGTGGCCAACGGGAATTTTGATTTGGCGATTACCGGCCGGGATTGGCTTCTGGAGCACCTTTACCAGTTCCCCTCCAGCCCAGTGAAGGAGATTTTGGACCTCAAGCAGGGGAAGGTGAGGATGGTCGCCGTGGTCAGCCAGACGTTGCCAGCAGCGGATGTCTATAGCTTGAGGGAATTTGCCACGGCAAGGAAGGAGCCGTTCCGAGTCGCCTCTGAGTACGTGAACATCGCCGATAAGTACGCCAGAGAGAATCACCTCGGCCACTACCGGGTGATTCCCACCTGGGGGGCCACGGAGGCCTTTCTGCCCGAGGATGCTGACCTGCTCATTGAGAATACCGAGACCGGTCAGACCATAGCCCGGCATAACCTCAAGATCATTGATACCCTCTTTGAATCAACGGCCTGTCTCATTGGGCATGCCCGCATTAGGTCCAGCTCCAAAAAAGGGAAAAGGATAAAGTCCATTATTGACATCCTGCGCGCCGCAGTGGGAGGTTAACTCCTTTGAGGATGATAAAAGGTTTTGCCCAGGCCAAAGCGGCCTTATCACGCCCCACCCCAGCCGAAGCCTATCCCGTTTCTCCAGCGCTGCAAAAGAGGCTGAAGGAGATTTTTGGCACGGACGATGCCGAGCAGGCAGTTCGGCAGATCATCGGTGAGGTGCGAGAGAGAGGAGATGTCGCCCTTTTTGACCTCGCCTTCAGGATTGATGGGGTAAAGCTCACCTCACTGGAGATAGGTAGAGAAAAGATAGCCAGAGCCTATCAGGAGGTGGATGAGGCGCTGCTGTCAGCCCTCGAGCTGGCCGCAGAACAGATAAGCTCCTTCCACCATGCCCAGCGGGACAACATCTGGCATGAGGTAACCCAAGCCAGCGTTGGTCAGCTGATACGGCCGCTGGAGCGCGTTGGCATCTATGTTCCCGGCGGCACCGCCTCATATCCGTCAACGGTGCTGATGACGATGGTCCCGGCCAAGGTTGCCGGGGTCAAAGAGGTGGTGCTGGCCACACCACCAAGACAGGATGGCAGTGTCCTCCCAGCGACGTTGGTTGCCGCCGATATGGCTCAAGTTGACCGCATTTTCTGCGTTGGCGGCGCTCAAGCGATTGCCGCTCTAGCTTATGGCACGCAGTCCATCCCCAGGGTGGATAAAGTCTGTGGTCCGGGCAATATCTTCGTCGTTTTGGCGAAGAAGCTGGTCTATGGAGATGTGGCCATTGATGGCCTTCAGGGGCCAAGTGAGGTGCTGATTATCGCCGATGAGACGGCTAGCCCCCAGTACTGCGCCGCTGACCTTTTGGCCCAGGCGGAGCATGACCCCTTGGCCTCAGCGATTTTGCTCACCACCTCACCCTCATTTGCCGATGAGGTCAATAGGGAAGTGGAAAGGCAGCTGGAGGGGCTATCACGCCGGGAAGTAATAGCTCAGTCCTTGACCAATAGAGGCATGATAGCCGTGGTTGAGAGCCTTGATGCGGCGCTGGAGCTGGCCAACCTCTATGCTCCAGAGCATCTCTTGCTGATGGTGAAGGATGCGGCAGCTTACCTGGATAGGGTGTCCAACGCGGGATGTGTGCTTCTTGGCCACGGCGCCACGGTGGTGCTGGGCGATTATGTCGCTGGGCCAAGCCATGTTCTGCCCACCGGAGGTACCGCCCGCTTCGGTTCAGCACTTAACATAACTGATTTCATCAAGTTCATCAACACCATCGCAGTAGATGAAGCTAGCCTAGAGAAGCTGGGGAAGGCGGCCTCTATCATGGCTAGGGCAGAGGGGTTTGACGCCCACGCCCGAGCGGTGGAGAGGCGGCTCAAGCGAGACTAGCCCCAAAGTTCGCTTATTTGACAGAATACCAGGGCTCGTTCAAAATGGTCATAAGGCATAACTAACAAGGAGGATTCCAATGGCGAGCAAGGGTAGAGCCAGTGCCGAGGAAGCCATCCTCCAAGACCTGATACCTAGGCTGGATGTCAACGCTGTGGGTGTTGCCTGCCTGGCGAAGTGGGAGGGGACTAAACTTGAGGAAACAGCGCTCAAGTTGCTCCCAGAAGCACGTTCGGTAGTGGTTCTGGCCATGGAGATTTACCCGGAGGTTTTGGACTTAGTATCGCCGGGCAGGATGATGGGGGTAGCTTCCACCAATGATTTGCTTGACCGCCACGTGGAGTTTCTCTCCAGCCGGCTGACCAAGGCCGCCTATGATGTGGCCAAGGCATTCCGTGAGGCAGGGCTGAAAGCGCTACCGCTGCCAGCAGCAGGCTGCCCTCTGGACACGAGATTCTTGGAGGCGGTGTTCTCCTACAAACACGCTGGCCAGGCGGCGGGATTAGGCAAGATTGGCTGGCACAGCCTGCTCATTACCCCTGAATTTGGCCCACGGGTGAGGCTCTCCTGTTGCCTCACCGAAGCGGCGCTTGAGCCATCAAGCGGCGAGATGAATATTGATTGTGAGAGTTGTGGCATTTGCCTTGAGAGCTGCCCAGCAGGTGCGCTAAAAGAGCCACAGGCTGGCGAACCATATGTGGTGAACAAATTCGCCTGCAGCGCCTTTCGCAGCGCTTCCGGCGGCTGCTCTGAGTGTATGCGGCTTTGTCCTGCGGGAACAAGGCACTAGCCTAGCTGTTCTTGAATTGGAAAGGTGGTCAACTGGTGACTTGGGAAGAGATAAAGGGATTGATCAGGCCTGAGCTGGTCAGCCTTGGGGGCTACTCTCCGCACAAATCTCCAGAGACCCTGGAGGGTGCGGTTGAGGTTCCGTTAGAGAGCATTATCAAGCTTGATGCCAACGAGAATCCCTATGGCTGCTCACCAAGGGTGCGGCAGGCTCTGGCGGAATATGATAGCTGGCATATCTACCCTGATGCCGCCCAGACCAAACTCCGCCAGCAGCTGCAGGACTATGTGGGAGTTGATGCCAGCCGCATTGTGGCTGCCTGTGGCAGCGGGGAGCTTTTGGATGACATCCTGTCCCTGCTCATTGAGCCGGGGGATGAGGTGATCAACTGCGTCCCCACCTTTGACCTCTACCGCATCCGAGCGCTGGTAAATAGGGCTAAGCTAGTGAACATCCCCAGGGATGAAAACTACGGCGTTGATGTCAATGCAGTGAAGGCAGCCATAACCCCAAAGACCAAGCTCATTATCCTGGCAAATCCAAATAGCCCCACCGGGACACTGACTCCAGAGCCAGATATCTTGGAGCTGGCGAGCACCGGGGTGCCCATGCTGGTTGATGAGGCCTACTACGAATTCTGTGGCCAGACGGTGGTGCCACTGCTCAGCCAGTACCCGAATTTGATGGTGCTCAGGACTTTGAGCAAATGGGCCGGGCTGGCTGGGCTGAGGGTGGGCTATGGCATTTTCCCCCCGGAGGTTGCCAGCTATCTCTTAAAGATCAAACTGCCCTACAATGTCAACGTAGCGGCGCTGGTGGCAGTAAGGGAATCCCTGCGGGATATCGCCTATTTGATGGAGCGGGTGAAGGCGATAATCGCGGAAAGGGAGAGGTTATTTGGGGAGCTAAAGAAGCTGAAGTGGCTGAAACCTTATCCATCGCAGACCAACTTTATTTTCTGCGCGGTGCTGAAAGGTAAGGCGAGCGAACTACGCCAGAAACTGGAGAAGAGGGGGATTCTGGTGCGGTACTTTGACCTGCCTCGCCTGGAAAACAGCATCCGCATCAGCGTGGGCAAACCAGAGCACACCGATGCCCTGATTAAGATACTCCAGGAACTGGAGGGAGAGATGAATGGCTAACCGAGTGTCCACAGTTAAGCGCAAGACCAAGGAAACAGACATCAGCCTGGAGCTCAATCTTGATGGCACGGGCAAGTGGGAGATAGCCACTGGAATCAAGGTGTTTGACCACCTATTATCTCAGCTGGCTCAGCACGGAGTATTTGACCTGAAGATTTCTGCCACCGGGAATGACCAGCACCACCTTGCTGAAGATGTGGCTATCTCTTTGGGCAAGGCCCTGGGTGAAGCTCTGGGAGAGAAGCGAGGCATCGTGCGCATGGCGGACGTGGCCGTGCCCATGGATGATGCTCTGGCAACGGTGGCGGTGGACATCAGCGGCAGGGGATATACCGTGCTGGAGCTAGCTTTTAGCGAGAATGATATGCTCGGCTTCCCCACCGACCTTATCCGGCACTTTCTGGAGTCCTTTGCCATTGAGGCCAAGCTCAATCTCCACGCCAGGATCGCTTACGGCACCAATGACCACCACAAGGCAGAAGCTCTGTTCAAGGCTTTGGGCAGGGCTCTGGATGCCGCCACCCGAATTGACCCCAGGCTGGCTGGGGAACTCCCCAGCACCAAGGATTTGCTGGAGCGATAGAGACTACTTTATTTCCTTGCCGGTGAGCCGCTCATAAGCCTGCTCATATCTTCTGGCGGTGGCCTCAATGACTTCGGGAGGTAGCTCTGGGGCAGGAGGTTCTTTGTTCCAGCCAGATGCAACCAGCCAATCGCGCAGTGGTTGCTTATCATAGCTGGGCTGGGACTGGCCAACCTTATATAGACTAGCGTCCCAGATGCGCGATGAGTCAGGGGTAAGCAGCTCATCAATCAGGATGAGTCTGCCATCATCCAGCCCGAATTCCATCTTGGTATCAGCGATGATGATGCCTCTTTCCTGGGCGTATTCCCGGGCGTAATTATACACGGCAAGGCTTTTCTCCTTTATCTTCTCGGCTATTTCCTCGCCGACCAGCTTTCTTATCTCATCCATGCTGAGCGGCAGGTCATGCCCGGTTTCGGCCTTGGTGGTTGGGGTAAAGAGGGGCTCAGGTAGTTCCTCGCTTTCCCGCAAACCTTTAGGCAGAGGAAGCCCAGCCACGGTACCATGCTGCTGGTATTCAGCCCAGCCTGAACCGGCGAGATAGCCCCGCACCACGCATTCAACCGGGATGCGCTTTACCTTTTTCACCACCATGGACCGTCCGGCAAGGTAGGCGGGGTAGGGGAAACGGTTTGCCTCTGGAATATAGGTGTCAAGAGAGTGAACATCCTCAACCGCCTCCACCAGGTGGTTGGGCACGAGCTGCGCCGTCTTTCGGAACCAAAAAATGGATAGCTGGTTCAGCACGAACCCCTTGTTGGGAATGCCATTGGGCAATACTGAGTCAAAGGCGGAGATTCGGTCGGTGGCGATGATGAGCAGATGGCTGCCCAGGTCATAGCTGTCGCGCACCTTGCCCCGAATAAATAGTGGCAAGGGGAGGTCCGTCTTTACCAGAACTGATGGTTCCTTGGTCATGGTTATCTCGCTCCTTAAATTTTTCAGTCGTTTTCCAAATCGCCTTTAAAGTTTAAAGGGCTCTTGGCGCCAGGTTGGTGGGCTCAATGATGCTGCTCTGCCACTGCGTCTTGGTCAGCCCCAGGCGCTCAAAGATATCATCCACATGGCGCAGGTAGTACTGGTAGTCAAAGAGGGACTCAAGCTCGGATGGGGGTAGAATGGCCACCACCTCCGGGTCAGCCTTCAGCATCCTGAGGAAGTCTCTATTTCCCTTCCAGGCTTTCATGGCGTTTCGCTGCACCATTTCATAGGCTTTCTGCCGGGAGAGGCCTTTATCGATGAGGGCCAGCATCACCCGCTGGGAGAAAATCAGGCCCTTAGTCAGCTTCATATTCCGCTTCATCCGCTGGGGGAAGACCTGCAGCCCCTTGATTATGGAGGTAAAAAGGGCAAGGCAGTAATCTACCACCAGGCAGGCATCGGGCAAGATAACGCGCTCGGTGGAGGAGTGGCTAATATCGCGTTCGTGCCAGAGGGCGATGTTCTCCAGCGAGGTCAGCGCGTGCCCCCTCACCAGCCTGGCCAGGCCGCAGATACGTTCGCACAGCTCCGGGTTACGCTTGTGGGGCATCGCCGAGGAGCCGGTCTGACCGGTGCTGAAGGGCTCACCCACCTCCCCAATCTCAGTACGTTGCAGCCCCCGGATCTCGGTGGCGAATTTCTCCAGGGAGCTGGCGATGATAGCCAGCGTGGTCATGAACTGGGCGTGGCGGTCGCGCTGCAGAATCTGGTTGGATATCGGAGAGGGCGCCAGCCCTAGCTTGTGGCAGGCCCGCTGCTCAACTTCAGGAGGCACCGTGGCGTAGGTGCCCACCGCGCCGGAAATCTTGCCCACAGCGATGGCCCGCTTGGCCTCGGCGAGCCGCTGCAGATTTCGCCTCATCTCCTCCACCCATATCGCCAGCTTCAGGCCGAAGGTAATAGGCTCGGCCTGGATGCCGTGGGTACGCCCGATCATCGGCGTGTATTTGTGCTCCATGGCCCGCTGCGCTAGGGCGGCGAGGAGCTCTTTGATATCTTGGGCCAGTATCTCGCTGGCCTCAACCAGCTGCAGGCTGAGAGCGGTATCCATGACGTCAGAGGAGGTAAGGCCGAGGTGAATGAAGCGTGACTCATCTCCCAGGCTCTCCGAGACCGAGGCCAGGAAAGCGGTCATGTCATGGTGAGTTTCCTTTAAGATCTCCTCCATGCGCTTGAAGTTGCATTTGGCCAGCTTTATCTTGGGGACGGCCTCTCGGGGAATCACGCCTATCTCCGCCCAGGCATCGCAGACCGCGATCTCCACTTCAAGCCATTTGTTGAACTTGTTCTCGTCTGACCATACTCTTTTCATCTGGGGACGGGAATACCGCTCAATCATCTGTGCTCTCCTGCCACGTACTTGTGAGAGACGCTCTTAAAAAGCGCTATTTTTGCAAATCGCGCCGGTATTTTTCATACGCTTCTCGGATATGGTCGTATTTTAGGCCCAGAATCTCGGCGGCGAGGTAGGCTGCGTTCCTCGCCCCCGCCGTGCCGATGGCCACAGTGGCGACTGGTATCCCAGCCGGCATCTGGACGATAGCGTAGAGGGCGTCAACGCCCTTAAGCTCGCTGGAGGCCAGGGGCACCCCAATGACGGGTAGGGTGGTCCAGCTCGCCAGGACGCCGGGTAGATGCGCCGCTCCCCCTGCCGCGGCGATGATAACCTCAAGCCCACGCTCCCGCGCCGCCAACCCGTACTCCCTGGCCTTTTCCGGGGTGCGGTGGGCCGAGATAACATTGACCTCATAGTCAATGCCGAGCTGAGCCAGTATCTCCAGCGCTGGCTGGAGGGCCTCGGTATCTGACTTGGAACCCATGACTACACCGACCAGTGGCATACTATCTACCTCGCTATTTCTCTTCCTTTATTTGGGCAATGTCCTTGCGGTAATGGCACCCCTCAAAGTGGAGGCGCGAAATATTATGATAAACCTTCTCCCTGGCTTCAGCGAGAGTCTTGCCGGTGGCGACAACGGTAAGGACTCTCCCCCCGCTGGTCACTATCTCCCCCGCCGGGCCTATCTTGGTGCCGGCATGAAACACTAAAACCTCCTTATCCAGCTCGCCCAGCCCGCTGATAGCAAAGCCAGTGCGGTAGCTGCCCGGATAGCCAGCGGAGGCCATGACCACGCCAACGCAGGCATCCTGGCTCCACTCTATCTTTAGTCGCTCAAGACCGCCATCAACCACTGCCAGCATGATATCCACTAGATCCGTCTTGAGCCTGGGCAGCACCACCTGTGCTTCCGGGTCACCAAACCGGACATTAAATTCTAACACTTTTGGCCCATTATTGGTAATCATCAGGCCACCATAGAGGACGCCTTTATAGGGTCTTCCTTCCTGGCGCAGCGCCCTTACCGTTGGCTCCATGATGGTCTCCACTACCATCCTGTCTAGCTTCTGGTCAAAGAAGTAGGGTGGGCTGTAGCTCCCCATGCCTCCGGTATTGGGCCCCTGGTCTCCATCATATACCCGCTTATAATCACAGGCGGCCACCATCGGCACCACACTGTGGCCATCGGTGAAGGCAAAGGCGCTCATCTCCTTACCGGATAAGCACTCCTCAATCACCACCCTGTCTCCGGCAGCCCCGAGGGTCTTGGCTTCCATAAAGCTAGATAAGGTTTCCAATGCCTGCGAGATGGACTCGGCCACCACTACCCCTTTGCCTGCCGCCAGCCCATCTGCCTTGATGACCACCGGCGGCGATAGCTGCTGGAGATATTCCTTAGCCTGAGCGTAGTCAGCAAAGCTACGGCTTCGGGCGCAGGGGATATGATATTTATGCATCAGCTCCTTGGCGAACGCCTTGCTCGCCTCAATCTGGGCTGCTGCCCGGCTTGGCCCAAAAATGGCCAGACCCTCAGCCTGGAACCGGTCCACGATGCCCGCTGCCAGCGGCGCCTCCGGCCCGACAACAGTGAGGTCAATTTTATTTTCCCGAGCTGCTCTGGCCAGCGCCTCAATATCTGTAGGGCTTATCTCCAGGTTGGAGGCGAGCTCGGCCGTGCCGGCATTGCCCGAAGCAGCGTAAATCTCCTTTACCTTGGGGCTCTGAGACAATTTCCAGACTAGGGTATGTTCCCTGGCCCCGTTGCCAATGACTAATACTTTTATCTACCTCACCCCCTGACTAGGTGGCTTGCTACTCCCACTCTATGGTTGATGGAGGTTTGGAGGTGATATCATAGACCACGCGGTTGACCTCAGGCACTTCATTGACGATGCGGCTGGAGATTCGGGCCAGGACCTCGTAGGGGAGGCGGGCCCAGTCTGCGGTCATGGCATCCTCACTGGTGACGGCGCGAATAGCAATGAGATAGCCATAGGTTCGGTAGTCGCCCATGACGCCAACGCTTTTGACATCGGTGAGAATGGCGAAGCTCTGCCATAGTTGACGGTAGAGCTTGGCCTTTTTGATCTCGTTCATGACGATGAAATCAGCACTGCGCAGAATCTCCAGCTTCTCCTTGGTCACCTCTCCGATGATGCGGATGGCCAGACCCGGGCCAGGGAAAGGTTGGCGCCAGACCATCTCTTCGGGAAGGCCTAACTCCAGCCCCACCTGGCGCACCTCATCCTTGAAGAGATAGCGCAGCGGCTCAAGCAGCTTGAGGGTCATCCTGGCAGGGAGGCCACCGACATTATGATGGGTTTTTATCTTGGCGGAGGCGGTGCTGACCGAGGAGGTGCTCTCGATAACATCAGGGTAAAGCGTCCCTTGGGCCAGGAAATCAACCCTGCCCACTTTCTTTGCCTCCTCTTCAAACACCCTGATGAACTCCTCTCCGATCACCTTGCGCTTCATCTCTGGGTCGGTTACCCCTTTTAAGCGAGCCAGAAACCTTTCGCTGGCATCAACATATCTGATGTTCATCCCCAGGTTCTGCTGGAAGACCTTGAGGGTTCTTTCCACCTCCTCACGGCGCAGTAGCCCATTATTGACAAAGATGCAGGTGAGCTGGTCACCGATGGCCCGGTGAATAATGGTGGCCACCACTGCCGAATCAACTCCGCCCGAGAGAGCGCAGATGACCCGGCCCCCATCTACCTGCTCCTTTATTCTGGCCAGGCTCTCATTGATGAAGTTGCCCATGGTCCAGTTGCCCTTGCAGCCGCATACCCGGTAGACGAAGTTGCGCAGTATCGTCTTTCCCTCGGGGGTATGCGCCACCTCAGGGTGGAACTGAAGACCAAAGATGCCATCTCCATCGCCCATGACGGCGATGGGGGAGTTCTCCGTGTAGGCCAGGGCGGTAAAGCCGGGTGGCATCTCCTCAATCTTGTCACCATGGCTCATCCATACTGGGGTGGAAGGAGGAAGACCGGCAAATAAAGGTGAATCTGGATCGCTCAAATGCAGGATGGCATGACCATATTCGCGCTTGGCGCCCGGGGCGACCAGTCCACCCAATTGCTTGGTGATAACCTGCATCCCGTAGCAGATGCCCAGTATCGGCAGATGGCTTTCGTAGATATAGGCTGGGGCGAGTGGGGCACCGGGTTCATAGACGCTGGAGGGCCCTCCGGAGAGGATAAATCCCCTGGGGTTGAGGTCGGCTATCTTCTCCCAAGGGGCATCATGGGGCAAAAGCTCGCAGTATACCTGGCACTCGCGCACGCGGCGGGCGATCAGCATGCTGTATTGAGAGCCAAAATCGATGACGACGACCGCCTCGCGTTCGGCTCCGGAGACTGCCTCAGCGGTGACCGCTGGCTGTTCACCGCTTATCTCCTTGGCGATCTCCAGGTAAGTGGAGACCTCGATATCGCCTGTGGTGGCGATGCGGCGGCTCTCAGCTTGGGTCTGTTTTGGGGTTTTTCTAGCCATCTTTATAGAACACAGATTACCATTATGCTATACTACCGTCAAGAGAAAAATCCCACTGGTCATAGAGTATGTCAGGCTTTCCAGATATCCGGAAAGAGTACAAATTTTTGAGCAGTAGCCCGGCGAGCACCCTCAGCCTGGGGAAAAAGATTGGCGCAAGATTACGGGCGGGCAGTGTTATCGCCCTCATCGGGGAATTGGGCTGCGGCAAAACGCTGTTTACCCGAGGAATCTGCGCCGGGCTGGGTGTGCCAGAGAGGGAGGTTAACAGCCCCACCTTTGCCTTCGTCAATGAGTATCAGGGGAGACTTCCTGTGGCTCACATTGATTTATACCGCTTGAACACCATAGACGAGGAGTTTGAGATCGGGATTCTGGACTATTTGGCCCGGGCTGGTGAAGGGGTGATCCTGCTGGAGTGGGCGGAAAAGGCACTGGTGCTTCTGCCCGAGGAGCATCTGCAGGTGAAGTTTGAGGTGATTTCCGCCCGGAGGCGTGAGCTAACTCTGGTTGGCTTTGGGGAAAGATTTGGCCGTTTGCTTGAGGAGCTAGAGGCAGCATGAAAATACTGGGTATAGATACCTCTGGTTACGCCAATGCCATCGGCGTTATTGATGGCGACCAAATTTTGGCTGACCTTGTCTTTGAGGCCAGGGCTGACTCACTGGAGAAAATCGTGGCCAATATTGATTTTGCCCTGGAGAAGGCTGGTCTCACCCTAGAGGATATTCAGGGATTTGGGGTGGGACTGGGGCCGGGGTCATGGACAGGAATAAGGGTCGGGGTAACGGTGGGCAAAGTCCTCGCCTACGGCACCGGTAAGCCCGTTTGCGGGGTGCCAACATTGGAGGTGCTGGCCTATAATGCTCAAGGCAGAGGTGGCCTCATCTGCCCCGTCATCAGCGCCGGCGCTGGAGACACCATTTACGCCGCCCTCTACCGACGTAAAGGCGGCACGGTCAGCCGGATAACCGAGTACTACGTGGGTGATGTCCAAGGGCTATCCCAGATACTCAAGGAGCCTGCGATTTTGGTTGGCACTGGGGTAGAGGCTTACCGCCAGCGGCTCAAGCAAGCGCTCGGTTCCCCAGACGTGGAGATTGAGATGAAGGAGGATGTGCCCAGGGGAGCCGCGGTGGCGCTGCTGGCGGCGGCTCGCCTGGAGCGTGGCCAGAGCGATGATGTTCTCTCTCTGACGCCACTGTATTTGAGGGAATTTGCCGCTAGAGCCATGGTCAATAGATACGCTCAAGCGAAGGGCAAGGCATAGCCATGCTGGTTTTGGGTATTGAGACTTCATGTGATGAAACCTCGGTGGCTGTGGTAGCCGACGGCAAGCAGGTCTTATCCAATATCATCGCCAACCAGCTTGACCTGCACCGCAGATTTGGCGGCGTGGTCCCGGAGATCGCCGCCCGCCGGCATACCGAGCTTATCGGCTACGTCCTCCATGAGGCCCTTGCTGCCGCTGGTAAAACGCTGGCCGATATGGAGGCTGTGGCCGTTACCTCTAGGCAAGGATTAATTGGCTCCCTTCTGGTCGGGGTGGCGGCAGCCAAATCCCTCAGCTACGCCTTAAAGCTTCCTCTAATCGGGGTGCACCATATTGAGGGACACATTTTTGCCAACCTGCTGAGCAATCCCCAGCTAGCCATGCCCCACGTTTGTCTCACCGTCTCAGGTGGCCACACCATGCTGGTCTACGTGCATGATTACTGCCGGTACGAGCTGCTCGGTGCCACCCTTGACGATGCCGCCGGTGAGGCCTTTGACAAGATCGCCAAGTTCCTCGGCCTTGGCTTTCCCGGGGGGCCGGTCATTGACCGGCTGGCGGCTCAGGGCGACCGCAAGGCCTTTAAGTTCCCCCGGCCACTGCTGAGGGCAAGCACCTTGGATTTCAGCTTCAGCGGCCTGAAGACAGCCATCATCAACGCCTTCAAATCTCAGATCGCCAGCGGCGAAGCATTACCGCTTGAAGACATCGCCGCCAGCTTCCAGGAGGCGGTGGTGGAGGTCTTGGTTAGTAAAACGCTGCGTGCGGCTTTAGAGCGGCGGGCGACGGCGATAAGCGTTACCGGTGGCGTCTCAGCCAACCGGCGCCTGAGGGAGGCCTTCCAGGAGAGCTGCCGTCGGGAGGGAATTGAGGTGTACTTCCCCGAGCTTTCCCTGTGCACTGATAACGCAGCGATGATTGCTGCCGCAGGATATGCTAGACTTAAACAAGACGGAGCCGATGACCTCAACCTTGATGTGATTCCCAACGTTCCGCTTGAGGTGCAAGGTGGCAGTTGAGATAGAGCAGGTCAAGGCAGACAAACCTTCGGCGGGAGTGCTCAAAAGGGCGGCACGTCTCATCGCCAAAGGTGAGGTAATCGTGTGTCCCACGGACACCGGCTACGCCCTAACAGCCAATGGCCTTGACCCCAAGGCCGTGGCCAAGGTCTTCAACCTAAAGGGCCGTGCCTACTCCAACCCGATACACGTTGCCGTGAACTCCATGGAGGCGGCGGAGAGATACGCCCATCTGAACAAAGCTGCCAGACACCTTGCTCACCATTTTCTCCCCGGCGCCCTGACGCTGGTGCTGCCCAAAAAGGAGATAATACCTCTCTTGCTCGTCGCCGGAGGAGATACCATCGGTATCAGGATCCCGAATAACCGGGTGATGCTGGACTTGGCCGCCATGACCGGTCTCCCCCTGACCGCGACCAGTGCCAACGCCAGCGGCCAGCCAACGCCCTATTCCGCTGAGGAGGTAGTGACGCTCTTGGGGGAGGCAGCCGAGAGGGTGGCGCTTATTCTGGATCAGGGCCCGCTGGCCATGCGTGAGCTCTCCACCATCGTTGACCTGACGGTGAGCCCACCCCAGCTCATCCGCCAGGGGGCGATAAGCTGGCTGGAGATCAGGGAAGTCCTGCGCACTTTGCCGGACTCAGATTGAAGGCGTCTTCAGCTATGTTTGACAATAGACATTTATTTATGCTATGTTGTGATACGGACTGACGCGTTTTGGCTTTGAGTCCGTCCGCAAGGGCGGTTCTTTTTTTAACATAATATTTTTCCCGGGGGTAAGGCATTGAAAAGTGATGTGGTCAAAAAAGGCATCGAGCGGGCACCACATCGGTCGCTGCTGTACGCTCTAGGCTGCACTCGGGATGAGATGGATAGGCCCTTCATTGGGGTCATTAATAGCTTCAGCGAGATCGTGCCTGGCCACAAGCACCTGCGCGATATCGCCGATGCGGTGAAAGACGGGGTACGTCAGGGCGGAGGCGTCCCCTTTGAAGTCAATACCATCGCCGTGTGTGATGGCATCGTCATGAATCATTCCGGGATGAAATATAGTCTACCGAGCCGGGAGCTCATCGCTGACTCGGTGGAGACCGTGGCTGAGGCGCACGCCTTCGACGGTTTGGTCTTCATCCCCAGCTGCGATAAGGTGGTCCCCGGGATGCTGATGGCTGCGGTCAGGCTGAACCTGCCGGCCATCTTCGTCAGCGGTGGCCCGATGCTGGCTGGGCGCTTCGGCAGCGATGGCAAAAAAGTCGACCTCATCTCCGTCTTTGAGGGGGTGGGGGAGGTGATCAGCGGCAAGATGACCCAGGAGGAGCTGGAGGAGCTGGAGCAGGTCGCCTGCCCCGGCTGCGGCAGCTGCGCCGGAATGTTCACCGCCAATACCATGAACTGCCTGATTGAGGCGCTAGGTATAGGGCTACCTGGCAATGGCACCATCCCGGCGGTGGATGCCCGGCGGCGCGGGCTGGCTAGGGAAGCCGGGCGCCAAGTAATGAAGCTTCTGGCTGATGACCTGCGCCCCAGGGATATCATCAACGCTGACTCTATCTACAATGCCCTGACCGTTGATATGGCCCTGGGGGCGAGCACCAATTCGGTGCTGCATCTTATGGCCATCGCCCATGAGGCCGGGGCCAATTTCCCCCTGGCCATGATAAACGAGATAAGCCAGCAAACCCCCTGCCTGTGCAAGCTCTCCCCAGCCTACGTGGATAGCGGGCGCAAGTATCATATTGAGGACTTAGATCACGCCGGGGGCATATCGGCGGTGATGAAGGAACTGGAGGGGTTACTCAAGCTGGAGCTAAGAACGGTGACCGGCAAGTCACTGGGGGAGAACATCGCGCGCAGCCGGATTTTGGATAAGGAGATAATCCGCCCGAGGTCCGATGCCTACACCGCCACCGGCGGTCTGGCGATACTCTTCGGCAATCTGGCGCCGGAGGGGGCGGTGGTGAGGAGGTCAGCAGTGGCTCCCGAGATGCTCACCCGCCGGGGGCCGGCTAGGGTGTTTGACTCTGAAGAGGCAGCCACCGAGGCGATCATGAGTGGTGCCATAAAGTCAGGAGATGTCATTGTCATCCGTTATGAAGGCCCCAGAGGAGGGCCAGGGATGAGGGAAATGCTCACCCCCACCTCTCTCCTGAGTGGCAGCGGCCTGGATAAAGAGGTCGCCCTCATCACCGACGGGCGTTTTTCCGGAGGGTCGCGTGGCGCTGCCATCGGGCATGTCTCCCCTGAAGCTGCCAGCCGAGGGCCAATCGCGGCCTTAAAGGAGGGAGATATCATCAATATTGACATTCCCAATTATAAACTTGAGGTGGAGCTCAGCGAGGAGGAGATAGCTCGTCGGCTGGCTGAGCTACCCGAATTTGAACCAAAAGTAAAAATGGGCTATCTTAGATACTATGCGGAGAAGGTGACTTCCGCTAGCACCGGCGCCGTGTTTGGCGGGTGAAGGAGGCCAACCATGAAGATGACGGGTGCCCAGATTGTGTGTGAAAGCCTGGTCAAGGAAGGGGTGGAAGTTATCTTTGGCTTGCCTGGCGGTGCTGTCATCCCGCTGTATGATACCTTGCCTCACTACCCTCAGCTCAGGCATGTTCTGGTGCGCCATGAGCAGGGGGCAGCCCATGCCGCCGATGGTTATGCCCGGGTCACGGGGAAGGTGGGGGTATGCTTTGCCACCTCTGGCCCCGGGGCGACTAACCTGGTAACCGGGATCGCCAATGCCTTTCTGGACTCCTCGCCGGTGGTAGCGATAACCGGCCAGGTGGCCAGGTCATTTATCGGCAAAGATGCCTTCCAAGAGACAGACATCACCGGCATCACCCTGCCCATTACCAAGCACAATTATCTGGTCATGGACGTTGACGTCCTGGCGACGGTGATCAAGCAGGCCTTTCATCTGGCACGCACCGGGCGCCCCGGCCCAGTGGTCATCGATATCCCACGCGACATTTTTATGGAGCGCACCGAATTCCACTACCCAGATAAGGTGGAACTGCCCGGCTACAAGCCGACCCTCCAAGGCCACCCCACCCAGATTAAGAAGGCGGCCAAGCTGCTCAATGAGGCGGAGCGCCCGCTGATCATCGCCGGCAGAGGGGTCAATATCTCCCGGGCCTATGCTGAGCTCAAGCAGCTAGCAGAAACCGCCCAGATACCCGTGGTGACCACCCTGCTGGGCATTGGCTGCTTCCCAGAGAGCCACGTGCTGAGCTATGGCATGGTGGGCATGCACGGCATGGTCTACGCCAATCTGGCGGTGAATAACGCTGACGTGATTCTGGCCGTGGGTATGAGATTTGATGACCGGGTCACCGGCAAGATAAGCGCCTTTGCCCCTCACGCCCGCATCATCCATATTGACATTGACCCTGCCGAGATCGGGAAGAACGTGCGCGTTGACGTGCCCATAGTGGGCGATGTCAAGATGGTTCTTCAGGCGTTAAATAAGCTGATATCTCCCACCACGCATACTGAGTGGATAAGGCAGCTTGATGCCTGGCGGAGGGAGCGCCCCTCCACGGAGATAAGAGATAGTGATAGCCTCCTGCCCCAGTATGTCATCCGCAAGATATATGAGATAACCAAGGGGGAGGCGATCATCGTTACCGGGGTTGGCCAACACCAGATGTGGGCGGCCCAGCACTACACCTACAATAAACCAAACACCCTGGTCTCCTCGGGAGGGCTGGGGGCAATGGGCTTTGGGCTGCCGGGAGCTCTGGGCGCCAAGGTGGGCTGCCCGGATAGCATTGTCTGGTGCATCGATGGGGACGGCAGTTTTCAGATGACCATTCAGGAGCTGGCCACCATAGTCCAGGAGCAGCTGGCGATTAAGATCGCCATCATCAATAACGGTTACCTCGGCATGGTACGGCAGTGGCAGGAGCTCTTCTATAAAGGACGGTATGTGGCCACGCCCCTCTATTGCCCTGATTTCGTCAAGATCGCGGAGGGGTACTGCCTTCCCGGGCTCAGGGTTGAGCGCAGGGAAGAGGTGGTTCCCGCCATTGAGCAGGCCATGGCACATCCAGGGCCTTTCCTCATCGATTTTAAGGTGGAGCCTGAGGAGAGCGTTTATCCCATGATACCCCCAGGGGCAACCATCGCCGAGATTCTGGAGGAGCCCAAACAGAAGGCGAAAGCCATCTCCGATTCCACCAAGCTCAGGGTGAGCAATATCTAAACTGGGCAGGTGATAAAAATGGCGGCAACAAAACACATACTACTGGCCTTGGTAGAGGATAAACCTGGGGTGCTCAACCGGATGTCCAGCGTTTTCCGCAGGCGTGGCTTCAACATCCACAGCGTCAACGTGTTGGAGACGATCGAAACCGAAGATAGCGAACGGCCTGGACTCACCCGTGTCGCCATTGTGGTGTCCGGGTCAGCCAGTGTGCTGGGGCAGGTCAGGAACCAGCTAGAGAAGATAGTGGACGTGGTCAAGGTATCAGACATCACCGCCGAGGATGCGGTATAGTCCCGCCTTGGCACTTTGAGTCGTCAGGGAAAGCGGGAAAGAGAGATGGGCAGCACAAATCCGATGAAGCATACTCTGGTTGCTTTGGTAGAGGATAAGCCCGGGGTGCTCACCCGAATGGCCAGCCTCTTCCGGCGGCGTGGCTTCAACATTGAGAGCATCGCCGTGGGGCATAGCGAACTGCCGTCTCTATCACGCATGACCATCGTGGTCAATGGCTCCGCCAATATTCTGGAGCAGGTGAGGAAGCAGCTGAGCAAGGTGGTTGATGTGGTCAAAGTGATTGACGTTACCGGAGATAATATCACGGTCAGGGAGCTGGCCCTAATCAAGGTGAGAGCTACTTCGGCCACCCGCAGCGAGATAATTGAGATCGCCGATATCTTCCGCGCCAATATCGTTGATGTGGCCACGGATTCACTCACCATCGAGATCACCGGAGACGAGGACAAGGTCAACTCTCTCTTGAATTTGCTCCGCAGCTTTGGCATCAAAGAGGTGGCCAGGACCGGCTGCATTGCCATGCTGCGGGGCAGCACCACGCGAGCCGAGGAGAAGAAAGCCAAAGCGGCCGACCAAGGACAAGGGCTGGTATAAAAAGAGGAGAAGCGATAGCCATTTAAGCTAACCCGAGCCAAAAAATAAAAGGAGGGAATACATTTATGGCCAAGGTGTACTACGACAAAGATGCGGACCTGAATTTGCTTAAAGACAAGGTGATCGCGGTCATTGGCTACGGCAATCAGGGACGAGGCCAGTCACTCAACCTTAAGGATAGCGGCTGCGAGGTGGTGGTGGGACTGCACGAAGGTAGCAAAAGCCGGGCCAGGGCTGAGGCTGATGGCCTCAAAGTAGCTTCCGTGGCGGAGGCAGCCAAAGCCGCTGATGTTATCATGATGCTGGCGCCGGATAATCTGCACCAGGAAATCTACAATAACCATATCGCCCCTAACTTAAGCAAGGGCAATATGCTCATGTTCTCGCACGGCTTCAATATTCACTATGGACAGGTTATCCCCTCGCCTGATATTGATGTCACCATGGTAGCGCCCAAGAGCCCAGGGAACCTATTGCGTGAGCTTTTCACGCAGGGCCAGGGTGTGCCGGCGCTACTTGCCGTCTATCAGGATGCCTCAGGTCAGGCGAAGGAGAAGGCCCTCGCCTATGCCAAGGGCATTGGCTGCGCCCGGGCTGGAGTCCTGGAGACAACCTTCGCTGAGGAAACCGAGACTGACCTCTTCGGCGAGCAGGCTATACTCTGTGGCGGCATCACCGCTCTGCTCAAGGCCACCTTTGAGGTGCTGGTGGAAGCCGGCTATCAGCCAGAACTAGCCTACTTTGAGTGTCTCAATGAGCTCAAGCTCATCGTTGACCTGATCTACAAGGGTGGTATTAGCTTCATGCGCGATTCGGTGAGCTACACCGCCCAATACGGTGACCTCACCCGGGGGCCACGGGTCATCGACGATATGGTGAGGGAGAATCTCTGGGAGATTCTCGCCGAGATTCAGGACGGCACCTTCGCCAGGGAGTGGATTCTGGAAAATCAGGCTGGGCGCCCGGTCTTCAACGCCCTGAAGCGCAAGGACCGAGAGCATCCCATTGAGCTCGTGGGCAAAGAGTTGCGCAAGATGATGCCCTGGCTTTAGAAAATAAAATTCGGTAAGCCATTGGTCGGAAATGTGAGGAGCCATGGACAAGGTCATTATCTTTGACACCACCTTGAGGGACGGGGAGCAGGCTGCTGGTGGCAGCCTGAACCTGAAGGAGAAACTGGAGATCGCCCGGCAGCTGGACAAGCTCGGGGTAGATGTTATCGAGGCTGGTTTCCCCATCAGCTCTCCGGGGGACTTTGAGGCGGTGAGTCTTATCGCCAAGGAGATACGCCGCCCCATAATCTGCGGCCTAGCCCGCGCCAAGCCTGAGGATGTGGACCGGGCTTGGGAAGCGGTGAAGGGGGCAGCGCATCCCCGAATCCACGTCTTCGTCTCCTCTTCAGACATCCACCTCATGCACGGAATGAAGAAGAGCCGGGATGAAGTCTTGCAGATGGCTCATGACATGGTCGCCCGGGCCAAGGGCTACACCGAGGATATTGAGTTCTCCCCGATGGATGCCAGCCGAACCGAGCCGGCGTACCTCTACCAGATTCTGGAGGCAGCCATTGATGCCGGGGCCACCACGGTGAATATCCCTGATACCGTGGGCTACTCCATCCCCGATGAATTCGGCCGGTTGATTGAGGGGATTTTCCAGAACGTGCCCAACATCGGCCGGGCGGTGGTCAGCGTCCACTGCCATAATGACCTTGGCCTGGCGGTGGCAAACAGCCTGGAGGCGATAAAAAGAGGGGCAAGACAAGTGGAGTGCACCATCAACGGCATTGGCGAGAGAGCAGGAAACGCCTCCCTTGAGGAGATCGTGATGACGCTCAAGACCCGCAGTGACCTCTTCAATGTGAAGACGGATATTGAGACCAGGCAGATATACAAGACCAGCCGCCTGGTGAGCGAGCTAACCGGGTTCTCCGTGCAGCCAAACAAGGCCATCGTCGGGGCCAATGCCTTCCGCCATGAGTCAGGGATACACCAGGACGGGGTCATCAAGATGCCCATTACCTTTGAGATAATTGACCCCAAAACGGTTGGCATCCCGGCCAGCAGTCTGGTGCTGGGCAAGCTCAGCGGCCGGCATGCCCTGCGGGAGCGGTTGGCAGAACTAGGCTATAGCCTAAATGACGAGGATTTCAACCGTGTCTTCCGCGCCTTCAAAGAGCTAGCCGACAAGAAAAAGGAGGTCACCGACCGGGATATCGAGTCCCTGGTCGCTGAGGAGCAGCGCACCGTTTCCGAGGTCTACCATCTTGACCGCATTCAGGTATCCTGTGGTGATAGGGGCATCCCCACCGCCTCGGTGGTGCTCATCGGGCCTGATGGTCAGGCCTATGCCGATGCCGCGCTGGGCACTGGCCCCGTGGACGCCGCCTTCAAGGCTATTGACAAGATAGTCAAGGTACCTAACACCCTTACCGAGTTCAGCATCAAATCAATCACCGAGGGTATTGACGCCATCGGTGAGGTGTTGGTCAGGATTGAGAGCGATGATATCGTCTACACCGGGCGGGGAGCCGATACTGATATCATCGTCGCCAGCGCCAAGGCTTACATGAACGCCCTGAACCGGTTGCTGACGGCTAAGAGGGAAACGAGCAAGTAGGAGCTGAAAAAATGGGGACAGGGGCGGAGATGGTGCTGCGCCTCCTGTTGGCCGCCGTCCTGGGGGCGGCCATAGGCTATCAGCGGGAGAGGGCGGGTAAGCAGGCCGGACTGAGAACACACATTCTTATCTCGGTGGGGGCAGCCCTCTTTACTCTGGTCTCCATCTTCGGTTTTGGTGACATGAGCGACCCAGCCAGAATCGCTGCCGGAGTGGTTGTCGGCGTTGGTTTCTTGGGGGCTGGGGTTATCCTGCACCGTGAGGGCGGGATTGTAGCTGGCCTGACCACGGCAGCAACCATATGGACGGTAGCTGGCATTGGCCTGGCAGTCGGGGCCGGGCTGTACCTGGTCTCGGCGGTGGCCACGGCGCTGGTGCTGGGGGTGCTGGTCATGCCTCGCTGGCTCGGGTAACTGGCTAGAAGGCGCCAAAGATTTTAGGAAGGGGGCTCTGATGAACCTAGCTGAGAAGATAATCGCCGCGCACACTGATAAGAAGGAGGTCAGCCCGGGCGAGTTCGTCAACGTCCGGGTGGACCTTATTCTGGCCAATGATATCACCGCTCCCATCGCCATCAGAGAATTCCGGCGTATTGGCGTAAGCAAGGTCTTTGACCCGAAAAGGGTGGTGATGGTGCTCGACCATTTTGTGCCCAACAAGGACATCGCCACCGCCGAGATATCCAAGATGATGCGGGAGTTCTGCGCTGAGCAAGGAGCGCTCTTCTTTGAGGTGGGCAAGGCGGGCATTGAGCACGCCCTCCTGCCCGAAGAAGGGTTGGTGCTGCCTGGAGAGTTGGTCATCGGAGGGGATTCACATACCTGCACCTATGGCGCCCTGGGCGCCTTCTCCACCGGCGTCGGCTCAACTGACCTCGCCGCCGCCATGGCCACAGGTGATATCTGGATGAAGGTGCCCCCAACTATCAAGTTTATCTACCACGGCAATCTGGGGAAGTGGATAGGGGGTAAAGACCTGATCCTTTATACCATCGGTGATATTGGCGTGGATGGCGCTTTATATTCGGCGATGGAGTTCAGTGGGGAGGCGATTGATGCTCTCTCCATGGACGGGCGGTTCACCATGGCCAATATGGCCATTGAGGCTGGAGCCAAGGCTGGCCTCTTCCGAGTGGACAACAAGACACAGCTTTACATAAAATCAAGAGCCCGCCGCCCTTATCATGTCTATGAGCCAGACCGTGATGCCGAGTATGCCAAGGTCATCGAGTATGATGTCTCCGGAATGGAGCCTCAGGTGGCTTTGCCCCATCTACCTTCTAACACCAAAACGGTGAGTGAGGTAGGGGGGATAGAGATTGACCAGGCGGTAATTGGCAGCTGTACCAACGGGCGCCTGGAGGACCTGCGTGTGGCGGCGCAGATATTGAAAGGAAGAAAAGTGCATCCTAGGGTGCGCTGCATCGTCATCCCCGGCACTCAGCAGATATATCTTGACGCCCTCTCTGAGGGACTCATTGAGATATTCATCAAGGCTGGAGCTGTGGTCAGCACGCCGACCTGTGGCCCTTGCTGCGGCGGTCATATGGGAGTGCTGGCGGAGGGCGAGCGCTGCATCTCCACCACCAACCGCAACTTCATCGGCCGGATGGGGAGTCCCAAGTCAGAGGTTTACTTGTCCAACCCCGCCGTGGCCGCGGCCAGCGCCATAGCCGGCAGTATTATCAGTCCGGCAGAGATAAATTGATAAAGACGTAACATTGTGGAGGAGGGGGAGATATGGCTAAGATACGCAAGAGCTGGCGGGAGAAGTTAGCCGATGACAAGGGCTTGCCCAAGGTTGAGGTGATCACGGATAAGATGAGCCAGAGATGGGGAACGGGCACGGTGGTCATTCCCGCCCCCAGAGAGGTGGATGAGATTATGCGACAGGTCCCTGAGGGCAAGCTGATCACCATAAACCAGATCCGCGCTATCCTGGCACAGAGACATGGCGCCACCATTGGTTGCCCCATAACCACTGGAATCTTTGCCTGGATTGCCGCCCACGCTGCCGAGGAAGCCGCCGCGGTGGGGGAGGAGAACATTACCCCTTACTGGCGAACGCTGAAATCAGGAGGGGAACTCAATGAGAAGTATCCTGGGGGTGTGGGGGCCCAGGCAGCGCGCTTGAGGGCAGAAGGGCACACTATTGAGCCAGCCAAGGGCAAAAAGCCACCCAAAGTAAAAGATTTTGAGAAGGTATTAGTGGAGGTTACCCCATGCTAAAAGGTAAAGTTCATAAATACGGGGCCAATGTGGATACGGATGTCATTATCCCGGCGCGTTATCTCAATATCTATGACCCGGCGGAGCTAGCCAAGCACTGCATGGAGGACATTGACCAAGATTTTCTGAAGAGGGTGGAGCCGGGGGACATAATCATGGCCACCACCAACTTCGGCTGCGGCTCGTCAAGAGAGCATGCCCCGCTGGCCATCAAGGCGGCGGGTATCTCCTGCGTCATCGCCAAAAGCTTTGCCCGCATCTTCTTCCGCAATGCCATCAACATCGGCCTGCCGCTGCTTGAGTCTGAGGAAGCGGTGGATAAAACTGACTCCGGCGATATCCTGGAGGTTGACCTGGCCCGCGGCCAAATCAAGAACCTGACCAAGAACCTCACCTTCACCGCCAGCCCTTACCCTGACTTTATGACCGGGATTATCTCCGCCGGCGGGCTTATTGAATATACCAAGCAGAGATTAGCGAGCAGGAGGGTCTAAAGATGCAGTTCAAGATAGTGGTACTACCCGGCGATGGCGTGGGGCCTGAGATCGTTGAGGCCACGGTCGGAGTGCTGCGGGCGGTGGAGGAAAAGTTTGGGCATAGCTTTGATTTGCGCTACGGGCTGATTGGCGGGGCCGCCATTGACGAGACTGGCATCGCCCTGCCGCCTGATACCTTGAAGATGAGCCAGAGTTGCGATGCAGTGCTGCTGGGCGCCGTCGGTGGGCCCAAGTGGGATGACCCTCAAGCCAAGGTTCGCCCTGAGGATGGCATTCTAGGGCTGAGGAAAAAGCTGGGGCTGTTTGCCAACCTACGCCCGGTGAAGACTCTGCCCATGCTGACTGGTTCCACCAACCTGAAGCCGGAAGTGGTGGAAGGGGTGGATTTCATCTTCGTTCGCGAGCTTACCGGTGGACTTTACTTTGGCCGCCCCAAGAAGCGGTGGCAGACAGCCAAGGGGCGGCGGGCAGTGGATACCATGACCTACTCTGAACAAGAGATCGCTCGCGTGGTCAGAGTCGGCTTTGAGCTAGCTCGGGGCCGGCGCAAGAAGCTGGTCTCAGTGGATAAGGCCAATGTCCTGGAATCTTCTCGACTCTGGCGGCAGGTGGCCATTGAGGTGTCTAGAGACTACCCTGATGTGGAACTAGAGCATATGCTGGTTGATGCCTGCGCCATGCGCTTGATCCAGAGCCCCACTCACTTTGACGTGCTGGTCTCTGAAAACACCTTCGGGGACATCCTGACTGATGAGGCGTCAATGCTGGCCGGCTCGATGGGGATGCTGCCCTCGGCCAGCCTAGCCGGGGTGCCCCGGGAGGGGAGCCGGATATTCGGCCTCTATGAGCCGATTCATGGCAGTGCCCCGCGCCGTGCTGGCCTGAACATGGCCAATCCCATCGCCACCATCCTGAGCATGGCCATGATGCTGCGCTATTCCTGTGGTCTGGCCAAGGAGGCCCAGACGGTTGAGGCGGCAGTAACCGAGGTGCTGGAGGAAGGCCACCGTACCTATGACATCATAGAAGGTGGCAAGAGGCAGGTGGGCACTAAAGAAATGGGAGAGCTAATTGCGGGAAAGGTTCGGGGCTGAAAGTTGGCACAAGTTCAGCTTTATGACACAACCCTGCGTGATGGGGCGCAGCGGGAAGGTATCTCCTTCTCGGTGGTGGATAAGCTGCATATTGCCCGCAAGCTCGATGAGCTGGGCGTCCATTTTATCGAGGGTGGCTGGCCCGGCTCCAACCCCAAGGATATTGACTTCTTCCATAGAGCCCAAAAGCTCGCCCTCGCCAACGCCAAGCTAGTTGCTTTTGGCAGCACCCGGCGGCCGAGGGCTAAGGCCAGTGCTGACACCAATCTCCTGGCTCTGGCTGAGGCTGGGGTGGGTGTGGTTACCATCGTTGGCAAGAGCTCAGAGGTACAGGTGGTGCGGGTGCTGGAAACTACCCCAGATGAGAACCTCAACATGATTAGTGACTCCATCCGCTATCTCAAAGCAAGAGGGCTCGCCGTTTTCTTTGACGCCGAGCATTTCTTTGATGGCTTTAAGGATAATCCCGCTTACGCCCTGCGTACCCTGGAGGTGGCGGCTCAAGCTGGAGCTGACTATCTTGTGCTCTGCGATACCAATGGAGGTATGCTGCCCGCGGAGGTAGTGGCTGCCGTTGAGGCAGCTAGGAAAATGACCGCGGTTCCCCTGGGCATTCACGCCCACAATGATAGCGAAGTGGCCGTGGCCAATACCTTGGCGGCAGTTCAGGCTGGGGCCACTCAGGTGCAGGGCACCATCAATGGCTACGGCGAGCGCTGTGGTAACGCCAATCTCTGCTCCATTATCCCGGCGCTGAAGCTCAAGCTGGGCATTGATTGCATCACCGATGCTCAACTAGCCAGGCTGACCGAGGTGGCTCATTATGTGAGCGAGGTGGCCAACCTTGTTCCTGATCCTTTCCTGCCCTATGTCGGCTCCAGCGCCTTCAGCCACAAGGCGGGGCTACATGTTTCCGCGATGTCAAAGTGGGGGGAGAGCTACCAGCATATAGACCCGACCCGGGTGGGCAACCAGCCAAAGGTGATAGTATCAGAACTATCCGGGCGAAAGAACATCCTGCACAAGATAAACGAGATGGGCCTATCCCAATCGCTGAAAACAGAGGAGGTGCAGAGGCTGGTGGAGCAGGTGAAGCTGCGGGAGAGCCGTGGCTTTCAGTACGAGGGGGCGGAAGCTTCCTTTGAGCTGCTGGTCCACCGCAGCCAGCCGAGCTATGAACCACCATTTGAGCTGGTTGATTTTATGGTGGTCGTGGAGAAGAGGCGGCGTCCATCTCTCCGCAAGAGCCTGGAGGAGATGCTCTCTGAGGCAGTGGTAAAGGTGAGGGTGGGCAGTGAGGTGATGCACACCGCCGCTGAGGGTAACGGGCCGGTTAACGCACTGGACCGGGCGCTGCGCAAGGCACTTTTGCAGTCCTATCCTGACCTGGCCCGGGTCAGGCTGGTTGACTACAAGGTGCGCATCCTTGAGGCCAACGTAGGCACCGAGGCTCAGATTCGTGTCTTCATTGAATCCACTGATGGCACCCAAGAGTGGCGCACCGTGGGTAGCTCCACCAATATCATTGAGGCCAGCTGGATAGCCCTGGCCGATAGCCTAGAATACTGGCTGCTCAAGCAAAAGGCCCAGGGCTGATAGCTTGAGCCAAGAAACTAGCTTCCTTTCTTCTGCATAAGCTCAATAGAGACCCCGCCGACTTTGTCGGTATCAAAGTAGACCCATTTCACGGTGGGGGTTTCCCCGCTCTGGGTGATGGTGAACCCCTTCTCGGCCATCTTGGCGGTCTCCTGGTCCAAGTCATCCACAAAGAAGCCGATGTGGTGAATACCCTCTCCCTTTTTCTCCAAAAATTCCTTGATTGGAGTTTCACCTTCAAGGGGCTGGACCACCTCAAAGACCAGATCTCCCACTCCTCCTTCAGCATGCCGTAGATCAAGCTCGTACTCAGCGGGCTTGCCCCACAGCGTCTTTCCAGTTAAGGGTACCGTTCCCTCCGGCCCGAGCAGGGGCGGGAATGGCCCTATGCCCAAGGTCTGGTAGAACTCAATGGCTTTCTGCATGTCCCTGACCACCACCGATACGTGATGAAACTTCCAGTTCTGATGCATAACTCCCTCCTTGTTGACTCTTATTAGCTTTTTTTATTATAGATTTGTCTCTGGCCTTAAATCCAGTTCCCTGATTTCATGCGGGCTTGCCCACGGGCATGATGTATAAAGGGCGGTACTCCTTATCTAGCTGCAGGGCTTCCCTCACTGCCTCGTCATGAAAAGCGCCAATGGCCACTGTCCCTAATCCAAGCGCCGTGGCCTGAAGGTAAATATTCTGCCCGGCATGGCCGATCTCCATGTGAACATACCTCTCTCCCCTGGTCCCATAGTAGCTAGTGGTCCGCTGGTATAGGGCACAGATGACGATATCCAGCGGGGCTTCATAGATATACTCCTGGCTGAGTGCCGCTCTGGCCAGGGCATACCTTACCTCCCCTTTGAGGTGCAGCGTCAGAGAATGGCTATCCGTATGGTAGTGATATACGCCCTCGTTGATATCCTCCACGCCGCCAGCACCGCAGACGACGAATACCTCCAGTGGGTAGGTGGCTCCGGCGCTGGGCACGGTTCGGCGCCAAGAAGCATCGCTTGTGCCCTGGGCAGCCCACAGCAGCTGGGATAGCGCTGATTGGGAGATGCTCTGGGAGGTAAAGTGCCTTATTGACTCCCTGCAGGCGATGGCTTCCTCAAGCGGCATGCTGCCTTTTCGGCTCGGCAGGGGAAGATAGATTGGCGCTGGCTGGCTCATACCTTGGACATCCACCTACTCTAGTATCAGGCTTTAAGCTTCCTTGAGCATTTAGTATAATACTTAAAGAGGGAAGCCATTGGCAAGGAAGCGGCTATCGCACTTTGGGGGAGCTTTAGCATGGGTAAGGAGATAAAGAGCGCTCTGGAAATAGCCATGGAGAAGGTGGAAAAGCTGGGGGAGGCGACCGAGGAGGAGCGTTTGAGGTGGAAATACCTCCCAGAAGGGGAGAAGCTGGCCACCAGATACCTCAAGCAGGATATCAATCTGCTCGCTGAGCTAGGCAAGTATGAGGAGAAGGCCCGGAGCTACGTCGCTCAGGGGGCGCAGGAGATACTGATCAGGAATATAGACCTGCCCAGAAATGAAGCTGCCAGAAGAAGCAACAAAAAAGCCATGGACGGGTTAAAAGTTCTGAAGAACGATAAGGTGAGCGTAGAAAATGTCTACAGCCGGATAAGGCGTATCTTTGAGCACTACGCAGAGCAAGGGGAGCAGCAAAGAAGGCAGGCCTATGAGTCACTGAAGGCTGAGGTGGAAGCCAGGATAGAGCAGGCGCTGCGACAGCAACTGGGGCCGCTTGCTGGGGTCAGGATAGATGTGGAGAGCCAGCCCCAGTTTCAGGAGGAGTGGCGCCGGGTACTGGCTCAGCTGGATGCTCAATACATCAAGCTTCTGGATGAGTACAAGCATGAGCTAGCCGCCATACCTTAAGGGAGGGACGATGACGCTCAACGACGACCGAATCCAGTACGCGGTGAGGCATACCGAGGTCTTGAGGCTGCCCAAGCAGAGCCTGGCTACCTTTGGCACCACCAATATCTATTATTACCTGGTCACCGAGCCGGCCTACGCTGAGCTGACCAAGGATACCAATGAGACGGTGGTCAGGGAGGGCAGGGTGATTGCGGAGAGGCCCAGAATCGTCACCCCTTACTATCTTTCCCGGCTTGAAGGGTTCAGCTCAGAGGCCCGAAGCTACCTTGAGGAGCTCATCAGAAGGCATGGCCCGGATGCTCCTGGCCTTTACTACACCTATCGCAATGAGCCCAAGAAGCTCAACATCGTCTCGGAGCACTGGCAGACTGTGGTAGCCAAGCTGAATGCTGAGATTGATAGGCGGGGCGACCCCTTGACCTCCATCATCAAGGGGGAGGACGAGCTCTGGGACGTATCCTTGCTCAAGTTCATCTATGAGGTGACCAGAGGGTCTCTGCCGCATAATCTATCCCAGCTGGGGGCGAGAGGTCTTCTGGAGGTAGATTCCAGCGGTGTCCCTATTGACGCCAGGCTGAGGATTGAGGAGCTCTTCACCAAGACGATGAAGGGGGAGTATGACCCGCACGAGCTAAAAAACGAACTTGACCGCTGGAATTTGTTTAGCGAGTACGAGGATAGATTTTTCGCCCTTTTCAGGAGAAGAAGGCGATGAAGATTGAATTGATTGAGGCCAGAGACCTCTCTGAAGCCTGGTTTCGCTGTCTGTGCAAGACCCTGACCGATGGCTATGAATACAAGATTGAGCGGGGAAGCTACGCCGGACAGCGGCGCAAGGAGCTTGACTTCGTCGTGCTCCATATAAAGTACCCGGGGACAAGGCCGATAATCCCCGATGTGCCCCAGGGGGTGCCACCGCCCAGCACCATGGAGTATATTGAAGAGTACCTGCCCTATTTGATGACCGCCCATCGCAAAGAGGGCGAGCAGTACACCTATGGCCAGTATCTGGAAACACAGATCGCCGAGGTCATCCGGATGTACAAGGAAGATGGCCACAACACTAACCAAGCCTTCATGGCGGTGGGTGATGAGCGGTCCATTTTCCTCCCTGACCCACCGTGCTTGAGGGCGATAGACACCAGAATCCGTGATAACAAGCTAAATTTTGTGGTTTACTTCCGCTCTTGGGACCTGTGGGCTGGCTTTCCCTCAAACCTGGCGGCAATCCAGCTCTTGAAAGAGTATATGGCCAGTGAGATAGGGGTTGATGATGGTGAGATCATCGCCATGAGCAAGGGCTTGCACCTCTACGAGTACACCTGGGAGCTGGCCAAAATCACGGTCAGAATGACGTAACCGTCCCGGGGCTATGGGAAAGGCCACGGATTTTTTCTCTCTTTTGGCATTTTCAGGCTTCCCCAGGCTGCGTTTGTGGAACCATCATTCAGGCGGAGAAGGGCGCAAGTTGAAGATAGAATTGTTCGTCATCGCTGGACTTCTGTTCTCCTTACTCGGCACAGTAAGTTGCCAGCCCGGCCGGGATTTCAACGCTCAGCTCAGCTCAATCGTGAAGCCATACCGCTTCAGCTTCGCCGGGTGGGAATTCAGGGCTCTCTGGCATGAGGCAAGGGAGTCCATTTTCAGCCGAGAGAAAGAAATTGATGATGCCGCCGGCAAAGTCAGCGAGTATTTCTCTTATGTAGAGCGCATCAAATCCCTGAAGCAAGAGATAGAGATGGTCAAGCGAGGCGATAAAGAGGGTGATATCGCCTCACTCGAGGCGGAACTAAGTAGATTGGAGGCACAGAAGCTAGCTTTAGAGAGCACGGTGGAGGGGATAATCAGCGAGCAGATAAAGGAGATTCTGCGCCAGCAGGGCATCTATAACCCGCTGGAGAAGTACCTCAAGCTAAAGTTCAGCTTCCCGCCTGTTGATTTCAAGCTGGATAAGCCCCCCCACCTGCTGGTAGTCTCACCCCGGGACAGGATTGAGAGCATGAGGGAAATCACCCTCCGGCAGGAGATGAGCCTAAAGGAGATGGAACGCATTGAGGCTGCGGTTGACGAGCTGGGCGTCTCCTCTCTGGTGGTAGGGCTGGGTGGCTTTGGCGGTACCTACCCCGCCTTCGTCAGCAATGAGGCCAGCCTGCGGTTTGCCGTTGACACGGCTGCTGAAGAGTGGCTGCACCAATACCTCGCCTTCAAGCCTTTGGGATTTTTCTACCTATTGGATTTGACCGGGCTGCGCCGGGATTATGAGATCGCCACCATGAACGAGACCGTGGCCAGCATGGTGAGCAAGGAAATCGGGGACTTGGTAGTGGCAAGTTACTACCCTGAGAGCAAGAAGGAAGCTGGACAATCTGGGGAAAAGACGCTGGGGTTTGATTTCAACCGGGAGATGAGGGAGATAAGAAAAAAGGTAGATGAACTCTTGGCCCGAGGTGAGGTAGAGCAGGCCGAGGAGTTCATGGAGAAGGAGCGCCAGCGCCTCGAGGCCAAAGGCTACTACATCAGAAAATTAAACCAGGCCTATTTCGCCTTCTATGGCACCTATGCCGACCGGCCAACCTCAATCAGCCCCATCGGGTTTGAGCTGAAGCAGCTGAGAAGCCAGAGCGCTTCCCTCAAAGAGTTCCTGGAAAAGGTAGCAGCCATGACCAGCCGCGAGGATTTGATAAGGAGCCTCAATGAGGCTGAAGGAGAAAGCAGTGAGGGAAATATTCCTGATCAGACACTATGAAAGCCCGCTGGGGACGTATGTCCTAGCTAGCTCTGAGCGTGGAGTTGTCTGCGTGGCCACAGAGGGGCGCTTTGAGAGACGCCTTGCCCGATGGGAAAAAGAGGACATTCTGGTACAGGATGGGGATGGCCATAACCTTGAGGCTGCTTCCCAGCTTGACGCTTACTTCGCGGGAAAGCTGCATCAGTTCAGCGTACCCCTGGACCTTCGGGGCACCATCTTCCAGCGCCAGGTATGGGAGTTTCTGCAGGAAATCCCCTATGGGGAGACTCGCTCCTATGGTCAGATAGCCAGAGCCCTGGGCCATCCCGCCGCCAGCCGGGCGGTAGGGCGGGCCATCGGGACCAATCCGGTCTCCATCATCGTGCCCTGTCACCGGGTCATCGGCGCCGGTGGAGAATTGGTTGGCTACGGGGGTGGGCTGGAGAGAAAACGGGCTCTCCTTGACCTGGAAGCTGCGGCGCGGCAACAAAAGCCCAATATTTAAGACTTGCACCTTTCCGGAGTCTTTTCTATGGAGAGAACCACCGTCACCTTGGTGCCCACGCCACCCTATAACTTTGATCTCACCGCGGCTTACGCCACCTTTTTCCGTGGCCGCTATGGCGGTGATAGCTTTGAAGGCGGCATCTTCCGGCGGCTGCTGAACCTAGACGACCGCCTGTGCCTAGCCAGCGTGCGCTCTTTAGGCACGGTGGAATCACCACTATTGGAGCTGGAGCTAGCCAGCCCTGCCTTGGACCAGACAGCCATAGCCAAGGCGCAAGACCAGGTGGCCTGGATACTGGGCATCGGCCAGGATGTCACCCCTTTTTATCACCTGGCCCAAGATGACCCAGCGCTGGCGCCACTGGTGCCAGCGCTACGAGGGCTCCACATCCCTCACACTGCATCGGTGTATGAAGCTCTGATCATAGCCATCCTAGGGCAGCAGATCAGCTCCCACGTGGCCCGGGTGATGCGCACTCTGCTCATTGAGACTTACGGGCCAGCAATGGAAATATCAGGGGTTATCTATCACAGTTTCCCGCGCCCCAGCGATTTGGCGATAGCAGGCGTGGAGGGCCTGCGCAGGCTAGGGTTCAGCACCAGAAAGTCTCAGTATATCGTTGATATCTCAGCCAAAGTTGCCTCAGGGGCGCTGGAGCTGGAGAATTTGCACACGCAGCCTGATGAAGAGGTAATACGAGCGCTAACCGATATCCGTGGGGTAGGATTGTGGACAGCCCAGTGGCTCCTCATTCGGGCGCTAGGGCGCGCTGATGGCTTTCCCCATGGTGACCTTGCCCTCTGCCGAATCATGGGACAACTGCTGAACGCAGGCACCCCGCTCCGACCAGAAGAGGCACTGGAGTATTCCCATCGCTGGTCACCCTTCCGCGGCTATGTCACCACCTACCTGTTCGCCGCCATGCGGTCTGGTTATGTTTTCCCCTCTGTCTGAATCTCTGGGAAACACTCTCCCCCAGCTACATCAGGGAATAGTCAATCTCCTCGCTAGTGATGAACTCAAGCAATACCGGACGTCCCTCTTCCTGAGTTACCCGGCGGGCACGCTGGAACGCCGGCGCAATCTCGGCGGGGTTTTCGATTCGCTCGGCGTAGCCGCCCATGGCGCGGCCCATATCAGCGTAATTACCGCCGATGTCTCGGGCGCGGTAGAGCTCATGGGAGACCGGCATGCTCGTGGTCTCTATCGCCATGGAGAAGTTATTCAGCACCACGGTTATGATGGGTATTCTATTGCGCACCGCGGTCTCAAAGTCCAGCCCCACCATGCCAAAGGCAGCATCCCCCATGAAGTTGATGGTAACTTTGTCCGGCTGGGCTAATTTGGCGCCGATGTTGAGCCCCAGCCCAGTGCCCAATCCGTGGGATTTGCCCCAGCCAATGTAACCCCTCGGGCTTACTGCCGGGTAGAAAGGCACCAGCTGGTCACGGGGGCTGCCGGCGTCATGGGTAACGATGGCATCTTTGGGGTCAATGGTGTGCACTAGCTCCCAGATGACCCGGTAGGGGTTTATCGGCACTTCATCCGAGGTGAGCTTGGGCAGCCACTGCTTGAGCCATGTCTCCCTCACCTTCTTTATTTCCTCAGCTACGGAGCTTTTATCCCGGCGGCCGTGAGCGCCCAGGCGCTCTTTAACCGCCTCAATGAACTGGCGCAGCACCAGTTTGGCATCCCCGATGATAGGATAGTCTGCCGGGTAATACTTGTTGATGTCTCCTTCGTTATTGGTGGCATGAATAAGTATCTTCCCCGCAGGTATGGGGGTTGACATATAATGGCGCGAGAAGCTGCAGCCGATGCCAAAGACAACGTCAGCCTTGGCCAGGAAGTGGTGGACAGGCCCAGTCACCACGCGTGCGCCAGTGCCCAGGGAAAGGGGATGGTTTTCCGGGAAGGCGCTTTTGCCCATCAAGGTGGTCATCACCGGAGCCTGCAAAAGCTCGGCTAGCTCCAAGAGCTCATCAGAGGCCTCAGCGTAGAGCACCCCTTGCCCGGCGTGGATTACCGGACTGCGCGCCTCCACCAGCACCTTGGCTGCCTCATCCACATCGCGGGGGTTGGCAGCAGCGCGTGCCACTTTGACTGGCTGATAGTCAAATGGCTCTATCTCTTTTTCGGCGATATCCGCCGGTAGCTCCACCATGACCGGCCCAGGTTTACCCATCCGCAGCAGGGAAAAGGCACGCCGCATGACCTGGGATACCTGCTCAGCAACGGTGAGCGGCTCCACCCACTTGGTCACCGCATCATAGCTGCGCACCGCGCTGAAGTAAGGCTTCACCCACGCCCGGTCACTGGAATGACCCCAGGGAAGCAGAAGCAGGGGCACCGAGTCAGAGTAAGCAGTGGCGATGCCAGAGAAGGCATTCTCGGCACCTGGCCCAAACTGCATGGCAAAGACGCCAATGCGCCGCCCGTTGGAGATGCGACTGAAGCCATCGGCGATGCCCACGCCGACCCGCTCCTGCCGGCAGACGATGGGGCGTACCCTCGCCGCTGCCGCAGCATCGATGAGCGGGGTAGCCGGATAGCAGCTGAGGAACTCCACTCCTTCCTTCCTTAATATCTCCACAATAGCATCAACTACCCGCACGATATATTAACCTCCAATCAGACATTAAAAAGCGTCCCTGGAGGGATTCGAACCCACGACCCGCTGCTTAGAAGGCAGCTGCTCTGTCCAGCTGAGCTACAGGGACGCGTCACTATATTCCAATGTAGCACGAAGCAACAAGCAAGGTCAAGCTGACGACCGGGAGTGCTTGATATGCCGGTAGATGTAGAAGGCAATGAGGATGATGCCTATGGCGATGATAAGTGGGTCAAAAGGACGCAGGACAGCGCGCACCTGCTCCCAGTGTTCTCCCAGCCGATAACCTCCGTAGGCAAGCCCAACGCTCCAGATGAAGGAGCCAAGGAAGGTATACACCAAGAACTTGATGAAGTGCATCCTGGCTATTCCGGCGGGAAGGCTGATGAAGGTGCGCACCACCGGTAGCAGCCTGGAGGCGAAGATCGACCAACTGCCGCTTCGCTCAAACCACCGGTCAGCCAAGTCAAGGTCATGGCGGGAGACGAGGATATATCTCCCGTATCTCTCCAGCAGGGGACGGCCTCCCCCCATGCCGATCCCATAGGCAATCGCCGAGCCGATGGTATTCCCCAGCGCCCCATAGAAGCCAGCCACCAAGGTATAGGCTGCGGATAGGGAGCGCTCTTTCACCAGCATCCAGCCGGCCAGAGGCATGATCAGCTCACTGGGCAGGGGAATGCAAGCGCTCTCTATGGCCATGAGCAGCACCACCCCGGGCCACTGTATCAGATTGTAGGTATCGCTGATGAAACGTAGTAGCTCTTGCTCCAGGTACAGCACTTGGGGCAGTGTAGCAAATAGATACTACCACGTCAAGCAAGATGATGACGGAATGCCTAGGCTCTTCTTTGCTTGACATCATCCAGTCACATTGCTAGTATTGAGATTAACGAGGCCATTTATGTCAAGGTTGCTGGACCAAATCAACGGCCCTGCCGATTTAAAACAACTTTCCCGCCGGGAGCTGGAGGAACTGGCCGCTGAGCTCAGGCAAGAACTGATAACCACGGTGACCAATACTGGCGGCCACCTTGCCTCCAATCTGGGAGTCGTTGAGCTCACCATAGCCCTGCACCGGGTGTTTGACAGCCCCAAGGATAAGATCATCTGGGACGTCGGGCATCAGAGCTACGTGCACAAGCTGCTCACCGGGCGCAGGGAGCGCTTTGCCTCGCTGCGTCAATACGGAGGTCTATCTGGTTTCACTAGCCCCAGTGAAAGCCCGCATGACCCCTTCGGCACTGGTCATGCCAGCACCTCGGTCTCGGCAGCACTGGGCATGGCCATGGCCCGTGACCTGCGTGGCGATGATTACCAAGTGGTGGCGGTCATCGGCGATGGGGCCATCGCCGGTGGCATGGCGCTTGAGGCGCTCAACCAAGCTGGCCACCTTGGCTCCAGGCTTATTGTGGTGTTGAATGATAACGGGATGTCCATCTCCCCCACGGTGGGCAGCCTGGCCAAGCTATTGAACCGGGTGCGCTTTGACCGCCGCTACCGTCTGGCCAAGGAGGAAAGCCGGCGGATACTCACCGCATTACCCCTCGGTGACCGGCTGTGGGAGGTAACCCAGCAGGCGAGAAACAGATTCAAGGGCCTGGTGATGCCCACCATGATCTGGGAGGAGCTTGGCTTCGCCTACATCGGGCCGGTGGATGGACACAACATCGCTGACCTGGAAACAGCACTGAGTCAAGCCAGAAACTACCACCTCAAGCCAACTTTCGTTCACGTCGTCACCACCAAGGGCAAAGGCTATCTCCCCGCGGAGAGTGATGCCATTTACTTTCACGGTGTGGCAGCAAAGTGCGCCAGCACCAAACAAATACCCACTTATAGCCAGGTCTTCGCCCAGACGGTGCTGCGCCTAATCCGTGAGGACCCCAGACTGGTGGCTATTACCGCCGCCATGCCCGAGGGGAATTGCCTCAATATGGTCGCCGCCGAATTTCCCCATCGCGTCTTTGACGTCGGCATCTGTGAGCAGCACGCGGTCACCTTCGCCGCCGGACTAGCCACCCAGGGTTTCATCCCCATTGTCGCCATCTACTCCACCTTTCTCCAGCGTGCCTATGACCAGATCATCCATGACGTCTGTTTGCAGAACTTGCCTGTGGTCTTCGCCATTGACCGAGGAGGTATCGTCGGGGATGATGGCAAGACCCATCAGGGAACGTTTGATATCTCCTATCTCTCGCTGATTCCCAATATGATTGTGGCGGCACCCAAGGATGAGAACGAGCTTCAGCACCTGCTCTACACCGCGGTGAGGGCCAGGCAAGCTATGGCGGTGAGATACCCCCGCGGCGCTGGGCTGGGTGTGGAGCTGGACAGCACATTGCGAGAAATCCCCATCGGCGAATGGGAGATATTGCGGGAAGGAAAAGACGTGGCCATACTGGCCATCGGGGCCATGGTGGCCCCCGCCCTTGAGGCAGCGCGGGAATTGGCTTTAAATAATATTGAGGCCACTGTGGTGAACGCTCGCTTTGCCAAGCCGCTTGACAGCGGGCTGCTCATGGATATGGTGCGCCATATCAAGCACCTGGTTACCGTTGAGGAGAACACGCTAAATGGTGGCTTTGGCAGCAGCGTCGTCAAGCTTCTTCAGGATGCAGAGATCGCTGAGGTGCGGGTAAAAAGCCTGGGCATTCCCGATGAATTCGTCGAGCAGGGGACGCAGGCTATCCTCCGCGCCAAGTATGGGCTGGATGCGGCGGGAATAGCCCGGCAGACCCTGGCACTACTTTCCGACCAGACGCCTGGTTCTTGGCCAGAGGTCAAGGGCAGAGTGGGGACTACCTCGTAGGAAAGCCCTTTTCTCACCCATTTTCCTGATATTCCCATATTTGAGCGATGCCAGGGGTGAATGATGAACAAAATGACAGTTAGAGACGTGGAGGTTGAGGGCAGAAGGATTCTGGTGCGGGTTGACTTCAATGTGCCTCTGGACGAGAAGACCGGAGAGATAAGCGATGACACCCGCATCCGGGCGGCACTGCCCACCATTAGGCACCTCATTGAGCGGGAGGCAAAGATCATCCTGATGTCCCACCTCGGCCGGCCCAAGGGGAAAGTGGTTGAGGGATTGAAATTGGCCCCCGTGGCCCAGCGCCTCTCCCAGATTCTGGAGCGGGCGGTGGGCATGGCCCCGGACTGCATTGGCCCAGAGGTGGAACGGATGGTGGCCAATTTGAGAAACGGGGACCTCCTGCTCCTAGAGAACCTGCGCTTTCATGCCGAGGAAGAGGCTGGAGACGCCTCCTTCGCCCAAGCCCTCGCCCGCCTGGGTGAGGTATTTGTCAACGATGCCTTCGGCGCGGCTCACCGGGCGCACGCCTCAATATCCGTTATCACTAATTACCTTCCCGCCGTAGCTGGCCTGCTCATGGAGCGGGAAATTGAGAACCTAGCCGGCCTTCTGGAAAACCCGGCCCATCCCTTCGCCGCCCTCCTCGGCGGCGCCAAGATAAGCGATAAAATCAGCCTGCTGGAGAATATCATGGGCAAGGTGGACTTGCTGCTCATTGGCGGGGGTATGGCGGCCACCTTCCTCAAGGCCAAAGGTTACGAGGTAGGTCTCTCCTTGATTGAGGAGGAGATGCTGGATACAGTGAATAAACTGATGTCCCAGGCCCAGCAAGCGAAAACCCATCTTATATTGCCGGTTGATGTGCTGGTCGCTGATGAATTAACCGAGCAGGCCAGGACCGAGGTGGTGCCAGTGGAGAATATCCCGCCAGACAGAAGAATTGTTGATATGGGCCCGCAGACGCTTGGTAGCTTCAGCCAGGAGCTGCGGAGATGCAAAACCATCTTCTGGAACGGCCCAGTGGGGATATTTGAAATCCCCCAATTTGCCCGGGGTACACGGGAACTGGCTCAGCTTTTGGCTCATCTTGAGGCCAAAACCGTCCTTGGTGGCGGCTCCACCGCCGAGGTGGTGAACGAAATGCGGTTAACTGATAAAATGTCCTTTGTCTCCACCGGTGGCGGCGCCTCGCTTGAGTTTTTAAGCGGGGAAAAATTGCCCGGCGTAGAAGCACTGCTGGAGAAAAGATGAGCCCTGTAAGGAGGATAGCTTGACGAGCAGCATCGGTCTAGAGGTAATCAAAGAGATCTCCGTAGCTACACCGAGCAAAATTGTGTTCCTGGTCATTGATGGTTTAGGGGGACTACCCAACCCAGAAACCGGAAAAACGGAGCTGGAGGCGGCCAGAACCCCCAACCTTGACCAGCTAGCTGCGGAAGGCATCTGTGGCCTTGCTGACCCGGTGGCCCCTGGAATAACGCCGGGCAGCGCTCCGGGGCATCTGGCTTTGTTTGGTTATGACCCAGTCCGTTATATCATCGGTCGGGGGGTGCTGGAGGCAGTAGGCATTGACTTTAACCTGCAGTCGGGGGATATCGCCGCCCGCGGCAACTTCTGCACCTTGAATAAAGAGGGACTAGTCACCGACCGGCGGGCAGGGCGCGTCTCCACGGAGAAGTGCGTTGAGCTCTGTCGGCTGCTTGATGGGCGGTCAATCAGCGGCATAAGGGTGCTCGTTGCTCCAGTGAGGGAGCACCGCTTTATCGCCGTATTCCGGGGCAAGGGGCTGGCTCTGGAGGTGAGCGATTCCGACCCATTGCGGGAGGGGGTACCCCCCAAGAAGGTTGAGGCACTAAGCCCAGAGGCGAGCAAGCTGGCCAGCGTGGCCAATGGATTTATCTCCCATGCCAAGCTCACCCTGGCAGAGCACTATCCGGCCAATATGGTCTTACTGCGTGGTTTCTCCCAGTGCCCCCATCTACCCTCTATGAAGGAGATTTACAAATTGACCCCGGCTGCCATCGCCAGCTATCCCATGTACCGAGGGCTGGCCAAGCTGGTGGGTATGGAGGTGCTGGACACAGGAACCAGCATTGAAGAGGAGTTCATGACGCTCAAGCAGAACTACGCCAAGTATGACTTTTTCTTCCTGCACGTAAAGCCGGCGGATAACGCCGGTGAGGATGGAGATTTCGAGCGCCGGGTCAAAATCTTTGAGCAGTTTGACCGCCTCCTCCCCGAGCTACTCGCTCTCAAGCCAGACGTCATCGTGGTGGCGGGTGACCATTCTACGCCAGCCATGTTCAAGGGGCATAGCTGGCATCCGGTGCCAGTCCTGCTCCACTCCAGGTGGTGCCGCCCTGACCAGGTGAAGGAATTCTCCGAGCCGGCCTGCGCCTTGGGCGGGCTGGGGAGATTTCCCGCGGTGCAGCTGATGACCCTGGCCATGGCCAATGCCCTGAAGCTGACCAAATTTGGCGCTTAAGCTCAGGCAGAGGAGGGCCAAGCCTCACTTGATATTTCACTGATGAGGAGAGGAAAATGCGTATACCATTTATCGCTGGCAATTGGAAGATGAATACCACGGTGGGTGAGGCTATCCGGCTAGTTCAGGCCATGCGGGAGGAACTGGATAAAGTGAGCCATGTTGATAAGGTGCTCTGTCCCCCCTTTGTCTCTCTGGCACCGCTAAAGGAGCTGCTCAAAGGTAGCTCGATAAAACTGGGGGCGCAGAATCTCTACTTTGCCGAAAAGGGCGCCTACACTGGGGAAATCTCCCCCTTGATGCTCGCTGACCTCTGTGAATTCGTCATCATTGGGCACTCAGAGCGGCGGCAGTATTTCCATGAAACTGGAGAGGTGGTCAATAAAAAAGTGCTGGCAGCGCTGAAAGCAGGCTTAAAGCCCATTCTGTGCATCGGGGAGAAGTTGGAGGAAAATGAGGCCAGCAGGACAGAAGAGGTGATCACCGAACAATTGAACTCATCTCTGGCAGAGGTGAAGGATTTAGCTGGCCTGGTTATCGCCTATGAACCGGTCTGGGCGATCGGCACCGGCAGGGCCGCCACTGGTGAGCAGGCAAACGAGACCATCGCCTTCATCCGTCAGAATATCGCCAAGCGGTATGGTGAGAAACGGGCTCAGGAAGTGCGCATTCTATACGGCGGCAGCGTTACCGCGGCCAACGCCGCCGAGTTCATGCATCAGCCCGAGATTGATGGCGCCCTGGTCGGTGGCGCCAGTTTGAAGGCCACCGAGTTTTTGAGCATCGTAACCCAAACTGCGGTGATTAAGTATCGGAAATGAAGCACCTTGTTGCCATAGTTGGCCCCACTGGCATCGGCAAAAGCCGGCTGGCGCTTAGACTAGCTCAGGTGTTCCATGGTGAGATAGTGAGCGCGGATAGCCGACAAGTTTACCGCTATATGGATATCGGCACCGCCAAGCCCAGCCCAGAGGAAAGGGCCCTCGTCCCCCACCACTTGATTGACCTTGTTGACCCTGACCAGGATTTCAGCCTGGCCCAGTATCAGGCGCTGGCTTACCAAGCCATCAAGGACATCCAACAGCGCCATAAACTGCCCTTACTGGTCGGGGGCAGCGGCCTCTATATCTGGGCGGTGCTGGAGGGCTGGAAGATACCATCAGTGCCGCCTGACCCTGAGCTGCGGCGCAAGCTAGAGGGGCGGGCGGCCAGAAGCGGTGCTGATGAGCTTTATCGGGAATTGGCGCGGGTTGACCCAGCGGCAGCGCAGCGCATTGACCCCCGTAACGTGCGCCGGGTAATCAGGGCTCTTGAGGTGCACTACAAGGCGCAGAAACCCTTCTCCCGGCTCCAGGCCAAGGAGCCACCACCTTTCCACATCCTCATCATCGGGCTGACTGCACCTAGAGATGAGCTCTACCGGCGGGTTGACCTGAGGGTTGATGCCATGCTTGAGCAAGGGCTGGTGGCTGAGGTGGAAAAATTGCTGAGCATGGGGTATCATTTTAACTTGCCGTCCCTGTCCAGCATTGGCTACAAGCAAATCGGGATGTTTCTCCGCGGTGAGCTGACTTTGGCTGAGGCGGCGGAGCAGATCAAAGCCGAGACACATCGGCTGGTGCGGCACCAGTATGCCTGGTTCCGGCTAAATGATAAGAGAATCCACTGGTTTGACGTATCGCTCAAGGCAAATTCAGAAATCGAAGCGCTATTGACCAATTTCTTAAAGCGTGAACAAAATAATCAGGACGCTATTTTAAGCAAGGTGGCAAGGCTAGCATGAAGTTCACCAAGATGCAAGGCTCAGGAAACGACTTTGTCCTGGTAGAGACAGATAATGTCCAGCGCGACTGGTCACGGCTGGCGGTGGCCATGTGCGACCGTCACTTTGGCATTGGTAGCGATGGCCTGATACTGGTGCTCCCCTCTGATAAGGCCGATTTCCGGATGCGCATGTTTGACCCAGACGGCTCCGAGGCGGAGGCCTGCGGCAACGGCATAATGTGCCTGGCCAAGTTTGTTTTTGAAGAAGGGCTGCTCAGCGCCGAGACCGATGAGATAACGGTGGAAACAATCGCCGGCATAAGGAAGCTCAAGCTCGGCAAAAGCCAGGGCAGGTTAACCGCCATTGAGGTAGGCATGGGCGAACCCAGATTTGGCCCTGACGAGATCCCAGCGACGCTAGGGCAGGGCAAGGAAAAATTAGTTTACATAAAATCAATGATGCGCTATCCGGTGAGCCTTGATGGCTGGGACCTTGAGCTCAATCTGGTCTCAATGGGGAATCCGCACGCGGTTTATTTCTCCTCACAATCACCATCAGATTTCCCCTTAGCGCAGCTTGGGCCAAAAGTGGAGCACTTGGATATATTCCCCAGACGGACAAATTTTGAAGTGGCCAGGGTGCTCAGCCGGCAGGAGATAGAGGTTAGGGTTTGGGAGCGGGGAGTGGGGGAGACGCTGGCCTGCGGCAGCGGTGCCTGTGCCGTAGCCGTGGCCGCCCAGCTTTACGACTATGTGGAAAACAAGGTCAACATAAAATTACCAGGAGGTACCCTCCAGATCGAGTGGCCTAGCAGTGGAGAGGTGCTGATGCGTGGTCCGGCGGAGAGGGTATTTGCTGGAGAATGGCCAGAATGAGGTGCTAGAGAATGAGGTTATCACAACGCGTCAAGAACTTGCCACCATACCTTTTTGTTGAGATCAGTCGCAAGATTGCCGAAAAAAGGGCTAGGGGAGAAGAAGTGATCAGCTTTGCCATTGGCGACCCTGATATCCCCACGCCACCGCATATCATTGAGCGGCTCTGTGAGGCAGCCAGAGACCCGGCCAATCACCGCTATCCAGAGTCAGATAGCCTGCCGGAGTTGCGCCAGGCGGTGGCCGATTGGTACGAAAGGCGCTTTGGCATCTCCTTTGACCCAGACAAAGAGGTTTTACCCCTCATCGGCTCCAAAGAGGGTATCGCCCACATCGCCTTCTGCTTCATTGACCGCGGGGATATTGCGCTGGTGCCTGACCCAGGATATCCAGTTTATTCGGTGAGCACCATGCTGGCCAATGGCGAGGTTTACTATCTCCCCTTGAGAGAGGAAGCTGACTTTCTGCCCAACTTGAAGGCGGTTCCCAGCCATATCTTGAGCCGGGCCAAGCTTCTGTGGCTGAACTACCCCAATAATCCCACTGCGGCGGTGGCTGACCTTGATTTCTTCAATAGAGTGGTTGAGTTCGCCAGGCAACATGACCTCATCGTCTGTCATGATGGGCCCTATACTGAGGTCGCCTATGATGGCTACCGGCCGGTCAGTTTCATGCAGGCCGAGGGGGCCAGGGAAGTGGGCGTGGAGTTTCATTCTCTCTCCAAGAGCTATAATATGACTGGGTGGCGGATAGGCATGGCCGTGGGCAATGCCACCGCCATTGATGCCCTGAAGCGGCTCAAATCCAACCTGGATTCCGGGATTCCGCAGGCGATTCAGCTGGCCGCCATCGCCGCCTTGACCGGGCCTCAGGATTGCATTGAGGAGCACAATGCCATCTATCAGCGGCGGCGGGACCTGATTGTGGAGGTGCTAAACAGCATTGGACTCAAAGCTAGACCACCCAAGGCCAGCCTCTACATCTGGGCCAGGGTTCCTGAAGGCTATAGCTCAGTGGATTTCACCACTGATTTGCTGGACCAGGTTGGGGTGGCGGTTACCCCCGGGATAGGGTATGGTAAGCACGGTGAGGGTTACGTGCGCTTGTCCCTCACCATCCCAGATGCCACGTTGGTCAAGGGGCTATCACGGCTATCTGGATGGCGTAGCTCCCGCCGCCAGATAATCAAATGATGAGTTGACATAACCTAGAGGAGGCTGATCATTAGGACCACGATTCTGACCAAATCAGCGCCAGAACGAGCCTTCCTAGTCGCTGTGGAGGCCAAGGAGAGCCGGGACAATTGGCCGGCAGAGGCCTCCATAGAGGAGCTGGCACAGCTGGCGGGCACGGCTGGAGCCAATGTCGTGGGCAAGCTCATCCAGCGGCTACCGATGCCTTCAAGGACACATTACCTCGGCAAAGGCAAGCTGGAGGAACTGATCGCGCTTAAGAGCAGCCTCAACTATGACGTGGTGATCTTCGATGATGAGCTTACCCCGCTCCAGCAGCGCAATCTAGAGGAAGCCCTCAAAGTAAAGGTGATCGACCGCGTCGCTTTGATTTTGGATATCTTTGCCCGGCGTGCCCACACCCATGAAGGCCAGCTCCAGGTGGAACTAGCGCAACACCAGTATCTCCTGCCCCGTCTGGCTGGGCAATGGAGCCATTTGGAGAGGTTGGGCGGTGGCATCGGCACCAGAGGCCCTGGTGAATCACAGCTTGAGACAGATAGGCGTCTCATTCGCCGTAAAATACACCGGCTGAAAACCCAGCTGGAGGAGGTGAGAAAGCACCGAGCGCTCTATCGCCAGAAGCGCAGCCGCAGCGGCCTACCCGTGGTGGCTCTGGTAGGCTACACCAACTCTGGCAAGAGCACACTACTAAATGCCCTCTGCCAGGCAGACGTCTTCACCGAGGATAAGCTCTTCGCCACCCTGGACCCAACCACCAGACGGCTGACCCTGCCAGACCAGAGGACAGTATTGGTTACTGACACCGTGGGCTTTATCCGCAAGCTACCCCCGACCATCGTCAGCGCCTTCAGGGCAACCCTGGAGGAACTGGATGAGGCGGCGCTGCTTCTTCACGTCGTGGACCTGGCCTCTCCTGATGCCGCCGAGCAATGCCGCACCGTAGAGGCCATCCTCGGTGACCTGCACCTTCTGGGTAAGCCAAGGATTACGGCGCTGAATAAAATAGACCTGCTGCTTGGCAACGACCGGGATTGGGATGAAACATCCGCCTTAAATTATCTCTCCGATAAATCCCCGGGCGAGGACACGGTGCTTATTTCCGCAATTAGAAAATGGGGGCTGGCTAGACTGCGGGAGCTGATAAGCCACACCTTGACCACTGCAAGTCATCCCAGTTTAACCCCCTCAAAATGACGCGCTGAAATCAAAATCTAGGCCTCTAAAAATTCTTTTGAATAAAATTCCCCCTACCTAGAGAATAACTAGGGGATAATTTTGGTCTCTTGTTTCCGGCATATCCCTCGGGGTTTTTATTTGATGACTTTTGGTATTTGGTAGAATGTAAGCATGAAAAAAGTTCAATCTCTAATAGTAGCAGGCATAATAATATATTTTCTAATAACCATATTCGCTGCGATAGCACTATATAAGCCCGACTTAGTCAGAAATAAATATCTTGCTATCTCTGAACAATTTCCACAAAATATTACTGCTATTTTTGCAGGATTAGCAGGTGTAGCTACACTGGTGCTTGCTTATATAGCCTATATATCGATTACAGAAAATCGTCGTATCCGAGATGAAGATATTGACCGGGAGCATAAAAGAAAGGCATTGATTGAAATCGGAGATTGGGCAATGGAGGGTTATGATTTGTTCTATGGTTATCGAGGGTCATCCTATACGCATAGCGAAGAGTGGGAAAAGAGGTTAACCAGGCTTTGGGCAAAAAAGGAAGCTATTGTTGTTGCGTCAGAGGAGTTTCACACTGACTTTAGCCAATCAGTAAAAGACGCAAGGGATGAACTTAATAATTATTGGAACAATCATGCGCAGTGGGATCTGGAGACGGCAGAAGGTGTAGCGCTCAGTCTCGAAGGGCGATTTGCTGTGCTGTATAGGCTTGTAGCTGAAACGAGAGCCAAACTCAAGCTCTGAGGGCGACAAAGGGGGAAATACCTTTTTCTAAATTCTAATCTAATTTCTATGCCTCCTTACTCCGGCTCTGATTATGTAAATCACTCTATTTGGATTATTATGGGGCGCACTATATATGTTATGTAAAAACACGTGTGATTTAGCGCTTCCCGCAGGATGCTTCACTGCTTAACATAGTTTTCAGATTTTCGTTCTCCTTAAAATCCTCGGTTTCCAGTTTTTGCTAAATCTTTATCCCTGGCTGGGCAGATAATCAAAGAGGCTTGATTTATAAAAATTTAAAGACACCAGGAAACAGACTTCAGAGGTTTAATTTTTTATGTAAACTCCCCTACTATGCTAGCCCAAGAGTTGAGCCACCATATCTTTGGCAAAAGCTAGGGATGTGGTAAATGCCGGGGATATGGGGTTCAGGATGTGAAGCGAATCACCATCGCGGAGCACGACGAAATCCATGACCAGCCTCTTGGTCGGCCAATGAATGAGCTGGGGACGAATCCCCACGTGGTCAGTCTCGGCAAGGTCCTGGGGGCTTAATTCCGGCACTAGACCTTTAGCTTCCTTGAAGACAAACCGCTTGAGGTATTTCCTGGGCTCGGTCAGGGCAACTCGGCGGAAGGCACGGTCTTTGAACATCAGGATTGAATCCCGCAGTAGGATAGGTAGCGTCTCCCAGCCCCACCCGGCAAAGGCGCGGTAATTCTCACGGCCAAAGGCAGGCATCGCCGTTGGGCCAACCAGAATTTCGTCATCCGCAGTGCGGGTAAGATGCACCCCCAGGAAAGGTGTCCGTAGATCCGGGACCGGATAGATGTTCCCCCGAACGAGAAAGGTCTTGTCCCCGGCCAGCTTTTTGTATGTCCCCTTGAAGGGAAGTATCTTGTACTCCCGGGCCAGACCAAACTGATGCGCGATGCGGTCAGCGTGAGCGCCCGCGGCATTGATGAACTTCTCAAACCGAACCACTCCTCTGGAGGTACGAGCCTGGCAAGTCTCTGAAAGACCTTGGAAGACGGTGGCATAGCTGATGGTGACCTTGGACTTGGCTAGTTCCCTCTCCAGTGCTTTGAGCACCTCAATTGGCTTTATCACCGCGGTGTCCGGCGAGAAAAGGGCTTGAAGGCTGGGGGCAGCGTATGGCTCCAGTTCATGAAGGCTTTTGTCATCAATAAGCCAAGCCCGGGCCCCACAGGCATCGGCGCGGCGCTTGAGCTCATGCAATGCCTCAACCTCTGTCTGGTTTCTCCCCAGGATAACCTTGCCGGTCTCATTCAGCGTCAGCCCTCTTTCCCGGCAGAACTCCTTCATCAGGCGATTCCCTTCCACGCAATACTTGGCCTTCAGGCTATCAGGGGTATAGTACATCCCAGCGTGCAGCACCCCGCTGTTACGGCCGCTGGCGTGCCAGCCCAGAGAAGGCTCCTTCTCCAAAATCAGGATATCCCTGATCCCGCGCCTAGTTAGCTCACGGGCGATGGCAAGCCCAATGATGCCAGCACCCACTATCAAGACCTGACATTGAACCGGTTTCATGCTCCTCTGCACTCCAGAATCAAATATAGGCTGACTCCACGGCTTGCACCGGCTTCTGAAAACGGTCAAGGGAGAGAGTATCAGCCTCTGGCAAAGAGCTCTCCCCTTTCACGATTAGCTCCGCCATAAGTCTCCCCACTGCCGGGGAATGCATAAAGCCATGCCCGCTAAAACCACAGGCAAGATAAAGGCCAGCTACCCCCGGCGCTTCTCCCAGTATGGCCATACAGTCAGGGGTGTCAGCATGCAGCCCCGCCTGCCCTCTCATTATACCGGTTTCCTTGAGCTGGGGTAAACGCTGCAAGGCTGCCGGAGCCAGGATGTCAGCGAAGAAGCCCCAATCTACCGAGGTGGAGAATCCCTCTGGTTCCAAAGGGGCGCGCATGCCGAAGATAAGACACGAGCCCTCCCGCCGAAACCAGAAGCCATTATGAAAATCCACCACCATGGGCAGGCTGCGGCGAGGAAAGCTCATTGGCTCGGTGACGAAGAGATGACGCCTTGATGGGCGGATGGGAATATCAAGCCCCACCATCTTCCCGATAGCCCCAGCATAGGCTCCAGCAGCGTTCACCACCACCGGAGCCTCAAACTTGCCCTTGGTGGTGAGCACCCTCTTCAGTTTATCACCTATCAACTCTATACCCGTAACCTCGGTCTCCTCATAGATTTTCACCCCCAGCCTTCTCGAGGCAGCGGCAAAACCTGACACCACAGAATAAGGGTCAGCGTAGCCATCGGTAGGACAGAAGGTGGCTCCCAGGACATCCTCCACATTGAGCCCAGGGACAAGCTCGCCAGCCTCCTTGGGTGAGATGAGCTCTACCTCAAGCCCCAGTTTGCGTTGACGCTCCACATTGTCGCAAAAAGCCTCAAATTCACCCTCGCTGGTGGCGAGTATCAAGTAACCGTGCTGGCGAAAGCCGCTAGTTGCGCCGGTCTCCTCCTCAAAATTGGCAAAAAATCTGACGCTCTCCATGGAGAGCCTGATATTTATTTCCGTGCTGAACTGCTGCCTTATGCCACCAGCGCACTTCCCGGTGGAGCCTGAGCCGATATGGTCCTTCTCCAAGACAAGCACATCCTGGCAGCCCTGCTTTGCCAGGTGATAGGCAATGCTAGTGCCAACAACGCCAGCGCCAATTATGATTACCTCAGGCATATGGCTTTATCCCTTCGGTTGCCCATCGGCTGGGTAAATAAAAGAAAGCCTGCCCCATCATCAAAAGCCGGAGAGAGCAATTTCATGGGCTCGGCAGGATTCGAACCTGCGACCAATCGGTTATGAGCCGACCGCTCTGCCGCTGAGCTACGAGCCCGTGGAATGAAGAACTAGACCTAGCCAGTTCCAGATGCCAAGTTATTTTATGTCCCTTATTCGGTGGCTGTCAAGGCTAGCGCTTCCCCGCCACCATCACGGTAAAGCCAGCCTCAGGAGAAAAACGCTCCCGTGGGGCTTCCACTTGGGTAACCTGGTTCGGCTTTTGAAAGAGGGTGGAGAGCACCCTCTCCATAGCAAAGCCAGCCTCTTTCAGGAGCTTGGCTATCTCCTCATAGCTGTAAAAAGTGGCATGCCGGTAGAAGGGATGCCCCTCTTTTTTCCTCGCCTGATAGAACTGGCCCCAAGGGCTTTCCCGCAGCACCAGCCCCAGCACCACCTTGCCATCTGCCTTGAGGATGCGGTGGGCTTCCTTGAGAACGGCCAGTGGCGAGCTGACAAAGCAGATGGTGACGATGAGAAAAACGGTGCCAAAGCTTTCACCCTTAAAGAATCCGGCTTCACCCTTGCCCAGAAAGCCGCTTATCCCTCTCTTTCTGGCCATCGCAAGCAGCTTAACCGATGGGTCAATTCCAATCGGGATGCCCAGCGCCTGGGCGAAGCGTCCGCTGCCCACCCCAACCTCAAGCCAGGGCTTGGGCAGAAGTGTCAGTATCTCCTGAAAGGCTCTGACCTCTGTGGCGAAGATCAGTCTCCCCTCCCCTTCAAACCAGGCATCATAAACTGAAGCTAGGTTGTCAAAAGGTGAATCACTTTTATTTGTCATCATGAACTTTTTGGATAGCGCTAAACACTCAGTGCAAGAGCTCAGTCAAATTCTTTAGCTTGCCGTCAAGATGGAGTTTCACCGCTTGGTCGATATCTTTTACATCCGTAACCACTGGCTCTATATTATAGCGCTTTATGTTCTCGTAGGCACCCCAGCCCATGCCTCCAGCGAGCAGAACCTGACAGTCGGCAATGGTCTCGATCATGTCGGCATGCCGCACTTGAGCCCCAGTTCCATAGCCGTGGCGCCCTTCTGGGACTACATCATGGTGGTGGGCGGCAAAGATATGATGCCCACTCTTCTCCCGCGTCTCCTTACCCACCACCCGCCCGTTTTCTACTGTAATCACTACATAAAGCGGCGCCCTGCCAAAATGCTGGCTGAGAGTGGCCCCATCGTCCGATACCGCAGCAATTTTCATCAACCCTCTCCCTTCTCATGTTTTTATGTAAAGTACCCCATCTGGCCGAGGTGATTTCTCGTTATTTGCCCTCGCCAGATGGAGTTTTGGCGCTTACTCTTCCCTGGCTTCCAGTTCCCTGATTCTGGCCTCGATTTGCTCAAGCTGTTGCTTGATCGCGGCCGCCTGACCTTTCAGAAAGGTGAGTTCCTGCTCCTGGGTCACCGGCGGCGCGAATGCTGCTCCTCCACCCAAGAAGTAGCCGCACCTGGGCAGGCCTCCCCTACCCCGACCCACATAAGGCCAGGGAGGAGAACTGCCTCTAAATCCAAATCCCATGCCGCCTCTGGAACCAAGTCTTGGGCCAAATTGGTACGCCATATCGCTCACCTCCTTTCATTTATTTCTTCATCATAGTCAAGCGCCGGATTCCCTGGAGCTGCCGGAAGGTTGCTCCCTGACTAACGTAACGCAGCACCATCTCTGGGTCAGTCACCTGGGCACCGGAAACGGCATCTACCCCGTAATCGAACAGGATGGGTGATAAGGGGGTAGTGCCTCCCAGGACAACCACGTAAGCCTGTGGTGGGCATAACTCAAGCAAGCGCTCAATGGTATGGTTGGTGAAGGCGCTGCCAGTGATGCCAACGACTTCCGCCCTGGGAATCAGCCTTTCCGCCTGGCTTTCGGCAAAGTCCCCCGGCTGCGGCTCTCGCTCAATCACCCAGAGTTCCCCAGCCACCTGCTGTAGCTTGGGCACAAAGGGAAAATGGCCAACCAGCGCGATTTTCTTATCCCTTCCCTTCTCAGTAAGCAGGTCAGCGGCGTTAAGCTCAACACAACGCGCCTCATCGATATCAAGGAGCGAGTTGATGGTCGCCATCCCAATGGTTGCCTCAAGAGGACTCGGTGAGTAAACCATCCGGGCAAGTCCTAGGGCACTCTTCTCCATCAAGGAGCCAGCCTCTTTTATCGGCATTTTATCGCGGAGGGGTCCGGGCTCATGAAGCGTGGTTGCCAGCCCACAGCGGCGAGTTAGCACCGCCGTCTGAAAAGGCCCCTGGCGTATCTCTCTTACCGGCGCCTCGTAATCCAATGTTGACAGCAAATCATCGATGATTTTCATCATCGCGCTCCAGTCTGTGGCCGTCTCCAGCACCTCTTTCCATGGCGTCCGCCCCAACCAGCAGCCATGCGTGCCGGGGGCATCATCTGCGGCGCCACCTCAAAGTTACCTCCCTCAATCCTTATCGCCTTGCCGTAGAGCAGCGCCTCAGCTATTTTCTGCCGGGCTGATGCCAGCACCCGTTGAAAGGTGGGGCGTGAGATATTCATCTTTTCAGCTCCCTCTTCCTGCTCCAGACCTTCCAAGTCCTTAAGGCGTATCGCCTCAATTTCTTCCATGGAGAGACAAACCTCCTCCAGAGCTCGCAAGGATATACCAGCGGGCTTGAAGTAAGTCGCTTCCGGTATAAAGGCGATTCGGCGCCACTTTATCGGTCTGGGCATGGTAGCAGCCCCATCATTATTTTGAGCATATGCTCATAATAATGATAACACCTATATTGTCAATCTGTCAAGAGAGCCAGCTTGACTGGACGTTGAACTCATAGTAATCTAGGAATGCAATCTGAACTTGGGTGAACCAGTCTCATGCGAAGCTCAGCAGTACCACAGAAGGCGGTTATTCTGGTTGGTGGCGAGGGCACCCGGCTGCGCCCCCTCACCAATGGCATACCCAAGCCAATGATGCCGGTGCTGAACCGGCCTTTTTTAGAACACACCATCGCCTACCTCAGGCAATGTGGCATTGATTTCACCATCCTGGCGCTGAGCTATCTCCCCGAGGTCATCCAGGCGCACTTTGGCGATGGCAGCAAGCTGGGGGTACAGCTTGCTTATGCTGTGGAACATAGTCCGCTGGGGACTGCCGGAGCGGTAAAGAATGCCGAAAGATACTTAGACAGTACCTTTGTCGTTCTCAATGGGGACATCTTCACCAACCTCGACCTGGCCGATATGTTTGCCTTCCACCGGCGCAAAGGGGCCAAGGCAACCATAGCCCTAACCTATGTGGACAATCCCTGCGCCTTTGGGGTGGTGGAAACCGATGATGTCGGGAGAGTACGCCGCTTTGTGGAAAAGCCGAAGCCAGACCAGGTGCCCTCCAACTGGATCAACGCCGGTATCTACATCCTCGAGCCAGAAACTCTGGAACATGTGCCAGCAGACCGCCACTATATGTTTGAAAATGGGCTCTTCCCGCTCCTTCTTGAGCTGGGGGAGCCAGTTTATGGCTATCGCTTCCGTGGCTACTGGCTGGATATGGGCACGCCAGAGAAGTACCTTTGCCTGAACTGCGACCTCCTCTCGCTGAAGGAGAAGAGCGCCTTAATCAGCGGCCTGAGCAAAGACGGCATATATTGCGATGGAGATGTCACCATTCATCCCTCGGCGCAGATAGTGGGGCCAGCCATCATCGCCAGCCGGTGCCAGATAGGCCGAAAGGTGCACATCAAGGGGCCTGTGGTTATGGGGCCAGGGTGCTCCATCGCCGATGAGGCCAGCCTGGAAGAGGTGGTGCTGTGGCGGGGCGTCAACATCGGAGCCGGAGCCATCCTCAAGCAATGCGTCATTGGCGATGAGGCTGAGGTGGAGGCCAGGGCTCAGCTTATCAACCGCGTGCTGCCTCCTCGTTTAAGTTAATCCACCACATCAACCCAGAGGTGTAATTCACGGTAGGGCTGGCTTTCCTCGCCTCGGTACAGTAGAAATTCCACCTTCTGAGCGCTCCCAGCCTTTTGCAGGGTGAAGCTAATTACCTCCTCCCACCTCTCCTCAGGCCCAAGCATAAGCGGCCCCACCTCACCATCATCCCGGCCACCCACCATTATCTTTACCCGGTAACTTGCTTGTTCCTGCTCCCGGTTGATGATGCCCACCACTACCCTCCCCTGCTCCCCCACCTTCATCTCCTTGGGATAGTCTATCGCCTTGCCATCCAGTCCCAAGATATAGAACTCGGTGAACTTCTCCCCCACTTGAGGGGTGGCGATAGTATAGCCCAGCGTCCCCAGGGCTCCCAGTATCACCATAATGAGAATAATGAATAGCACTCTATCAATAAGGCTCTGCCCCCGCCAGGGGGCCAGGCTCAAACGGAAGGAGAGGGCAAACCTCTCCGCTGTAGCCAGCCGGCGCCGCCGATACCAGGCAGCTAAGGACAAGATGGCAATGAACACAGTCAAGGAAATAAGAACGGGATATAGCCTGATGCCCCAGGGAGTATAGTTGAGGGCTAGCCCAATGAGTGACACCACGGTGATGCTCAGACCAAAGCTCAATGCCAGCCTCTCCAGACCATCCAGAGCACTCCTTCGGGGAAAGAGAGCCGCGGTCAGCACATATCCAGGGAAAATGAGTATAAAGGGCAAGCCGAGAATCACCCGCAGGACACTGGAGGGAAAGAGGGTGATAATGGCGATGAGCAAAAGAGTTACGATATTGAGCCAAATAAGGTCACTTTGAACTCTCATCCTCATGGCGTTCGGATACCCCGCTTGCTCCATAGAGTATAGCATATAGCCAGGGACAAGGGCGATACCGGAAGACCATCAATTTGCCTTTTGTCACCAGCTATTGACAAAAGGGCACATCAGGTGCTATAGTCATACCTAGCGCTCCAGGTAAAGCCTTGCTTAAAACAGCTTCTGGGGACTATAATGGTTTAAAATAAATCAAGCTGGTGGAAAACCAGCGCCATTATGGCCTCCAAGGAAGTGGAAATGAGTAAACCATCCCATCCCAGAGTTATTGCCGCTATGCCGGCGTATAATGAGGAGAGCTACATCGGCACCATGGTGCTGAAGACAAAGCAATATGTGGATGAAGTTATTGTGGTGGATGACGGTAGCACTGATAATACCTCAGAGGTCGCCAAGCTCGCTGGGGCAAAGGTGGTTCGCCATGACAGAAACCGAGGTTACGGGGCGGCCATTCAGACCATATTTGCCGAGGCAAGGAAGATAGCGCCGGATATCCTCGTCTTGCTTGATGCTGATGGCCAGCACAACCCCAGCGAGATACCTGAGCTCACCAAGCCCATCGCTCATGGCTTTGACATCGTTATTGGCTCGAGGGAGCTGCAGAAGAACAACATCCCCTTCTACCGCCGTCTCGGTCAGAAAGTCCTGCTGCACTCAACCCGCGTCCTCTCCCAGAAAAAGCTCTCCGACACCGAATCTGGGTTCAGGTGCTTCTCTCAGAAAGCGATACACGCCTTATCCTTGAAGGAAAACGGCATGGCCATCTCCGCCGAGACCATCGCCGAGGCAGCCAGGAAAGGCCTTAAAGTAACCGAGATTCCGATCTCCGTTACCTATACCAAGGATGGTTCAACCTTGAACCCAGTGGCCCACGGCCTAGGAGTTTTCGCCCGGATAATGGCCATGATTTCGGAAAGACGCCCCCTCTTCTTCTTCGGGGTTGGGGGGAGCATTGTGGCCACCGGTGGCCTTATCGCTGGCGTTAGAGTAATCCAAATCACTTCCGCTAGCGGCACACTCCCGGTGGGCACTGCCCTGATATCGGTGCTCTTTCTCACCATCGGCATATTCAGCATATTCACTGGCATAATCCTCCACGTACTGATAAAGAGAGAGAAGTGAGTGTGATAAATGCCCCTCTCCCTCTCGCGCTTACCGGGACTTCGGATAACCTGCTGTTCAGGTGCCGGGGCGGAGGTTTTTACAGAAAGAATGAGACTTCTGTTTGTCAGCGAATATTACCCACCACACGTCGGGGGCGTTGAGGTTGTGTTCAAGAATTTGGCCGAACTGCTGGCCAAAGCCGGACATGAGTGCCACGTCATTACCTCTGGGCTCCCGAACACTAGGAGATACGAGGAAATCAACGGAGTCAGAATCCACAGGGTAAACGTCCCTAAGAAAGGGACAAGATACTGGTTCACCTTCCTCTCTATCCCGGCAGTTATCGCCAGGGCAAGACAAGTCGATCTAATCCAAACCACCACCTTTAACGCCGCCTTTCCGGCCTGGTTGGCCTCAAAGCTCCTAAGGAAGAAATGTGTGATTACCGTTCACGAGGTGTGGGGAAAAATGTGGTCGAACTTGCTCGGTATGAACTGGCTTTGGGCAACATTGCACCGTTTTCTGGAAAAAGCAATCGTTTGTCTCCCCTTCGATAGGGTTATCTGTGTTTCTGAGTATACTCGTCGTTCTCTGGAGGCGCTTACCGGGAAAAATCAGAGGGCAGAGGTTATCTATAATGGGATTGATACCGATCTATTCACCCCTCGACAAGGAGACGATACCGCCCGCAAGAGGTTCAAATTAGCCAAAGGCACCTTCGTCTATTTGTATTATGGCAGGCCTGGACTATCTAAGGGAGTGGAATACCTGGTTTCAGCGGTACCCCTGATCTCCCAGAGAATCCCTGATTCTAAACTTGTCCTCATTCTGACCAATGAGCCACGAGATAGATATGAAAGCATCAAAAAGCTGATCAAGGATTTGAACATTGAAGGCAAAGTCATGCTGCTTGATCCACTCCCCAGGAGCGAGCTCCCGGACTATATCGCTGCATCAGACTGTGTGGTTATTCCCTCGCTTTCGGAAGGCTTTGGCTTTTCGGCTGCTGAAGCATGTGCCATGGAAAAACCGGTGGTCGCCTCAAACGTCGCTTCTCTGCCTGAGGTGGTATCAGGGAAATACGTTTTGGTTGAGCCAGGAAACCCAAAGGCGATAGCAGAAGGGATTGAGAAAGTCTACAAAGGCGAAACGGAAAACAGCCAGAAGAAGATATTTAGCTGGGAAGAATGTGCCAGCAGATACCTGAAAGTTTACCAAGAGCTAGCTAACTAGGATGAACATTCTTATGGTCTCAGAGTTCTTTTACCCCAGGCTGGCAGGAGGGGAACTGGTCTTATGGCAGCTAAGCAATGCCCTCTCCAAGAAGGGACACCAAGTTTGTGTGGTCACCAGTATGGTAAATGGCGCTGCTAGGCACGAGGTGATAAATGGCATTGAGATCCACCGACCTTTCCCCAGTGGACGGTCGTCGCTAAAAAGGGGCATATTTCTGGTGAGACTATACTACCACCTGAGGAAATTCTTGGGCACCAGAAAAATAGATATCATTTACAACCTCGCCTATGTGCCGACTTTACCAACCACATGCCTAGCCTCCAAGCATGGTATCCCGGTGGTTACCGGCGTCCACTCCTTTGTTGGCCGGGGATGGTTCAAACTTACTAACCCTGTCCTGGCCGCCCTCAACTGTCTAATGGAGATCATCATTCTGCGCTTGGGAAGACACGACCTGCTCCAATTTCCATCTTTAAGCTCTAAAATGAGGGCGGCGCCCTACCTGAGGGCAAAAAGTATAGTGATGTACAATCCCATCGACATTGATGAAATGAAAGAGATAAAGCTGCACACGGACGCGGAGAGGATAAGGGAATCCTTAGGTTTAAGGGAAGAAGTTTTCCTGCTGTTCGTGGGTTCACTCCTGCCAGCAAAGAATGTCACTGGCCTGGTTAGCGCCTTGAGCAGATTCAGGGGGAATTTTAGATTGGTGATTGTCGGAGACGGGCCTGAAAAGGAGAAAATTGAGAGAGCGGCCACCAGGCATGGCCTAAAGGAAAAGATAGCCTTGCTTGGACCAAAACCTCACCATGAAACCTTGTCTCTGATGGCCTCCTGCGATGTATTGGTTCTGCCCTCAAAATCAGAGCAATTCCCCGTCGTTGTTTTAGAAGCACTGGCCCTGGGGAAACCGGTCATCGCCACCAAGGTGGGAGGGATTCCTGAGATAAAATCAGCTAACCTGCATTTGATTGACCACCTTGATGAAATCAGCGAGATTCTCGAAGCCGGCATTGAAGCTAAGCAAGAGGACAAGATAGCTGAGGAGTACTCGCTTGACAGGATTGCTGAAGAATATGAGCGATTGTTCAAAGAGCTAAGCAAGATAGACTAATGCTACCCTATTAGAGTTGGCGAGGAGGGAGAGGAATGAACAGAGTTTTGGTTACTGGTGGCAGTGGCTTTCTGGGCAGGCGGCTGGTAAAGAAACTACTGGATAAATACCAAAACCTGGAGGTTATCACCATCGCCAGAAACGGTGAGGGCATCGTCAAGCTGATGACGCTGTGTGCCACCAATAGACTCAAACCCTTGGTTGGAGATATCAGAAACGAGGAAGTCTTGAGTTTTGCCATGAGAGAGGTGGACACGGTGGTGCATCTGGCGGCGATGAAGTACATCAACCTCTGTGAGATGTGTCCTGCGGAGGCCATCACCACCAATGTCCAAGCCACGGCAGAGCTACTGCGGCTATTTCAAGGAAACACCTTCATCAGCATGTCAACGGATAAAGCGGTAGAACCCTCCAGCTGTTATGGTGCCACCAAGCTCATCGTGGAGAAGCTGACCCTCGCCGAGGCAGAGAAGAATAAAGGAAAGCGTTTTATGGTGGTCAGGTCAGGGAATATCTTTGGCTCCAGCGGCAGCGTCCTGGAAAATTGGTGGCGGCAGATAAGACGGAACAATGAGATAATCGTCTCCGACCCGGATATGACCCGGTTTTTCATCGATGTGGAGACGCTGGCTGAATTCATCATCACTGTGCTAGAGAAGGGAAAAAGTGGCCATATCTATATCCCTTCTCAAGAAGTAATCAGGTTGGGAGACCTGGCCAAAGCCTTCATCGAACTATACGGAGATGAGAAATCAAGGACCAAGGTAGTTGGCCGGTTCCAGGGAGAAAAGCAACACGAAAAGCTCTTCCTGCCAGGAGAGAAGGTGATCTCTGAGATGAAATACACTAGCTCCGAGCAGGGAACTAGGCTTAGCCCTGCCCAAATTAAAGATTGGCTACGTAGGCACGCTGCCAGCAGAGAGTACTAGTCATGGGACCAAGCTGATGCTAGTGGAAAGATTACGCGATGAAAAGGAATGGGAAGAGTTCGTCGCTGGTTCTGCCCGGGGAACCTTCTACCACACCCTCAAGTGGAAGAAGATCCTGGAGGAAGCTCTTTCCTTTGAGACCGAGTATCTGGTTATCCGGGATGATAAGGGAAAGCTCGTTGGGGTTTGCCCCTTTGCCCTGACCAGCAAATTAAAGCTATTCAGAATCCTTGATTCGCTGCCCGAGTCTGACTTCGGCGGCCCGCTAGTTCTCGAAGAGAAAGCTGCTGAAGCCCTCACCGCCCTCAATGCTTACCTCCCAGAGCTATGCCGCAAGAAACGCATAACCTACGCCAAAATAAGGTGCCCCAGTGAAACCTTAGCCAGTCATTTCCAGGCGAAGGGCATGACCATCGATACTTCGAGCGGCTCTATGAACCTTAACTTGGAGCAAACCCCCTCTGATTTCATCTGGAACGAGGTATTTACCCAGAAAAGTGGCCAGAGAACCTACATCCGGCGCTTCGAGAAGGATGGCTTCCAGAACGTAGCCGCCCGCGATATAAATGACCTGGAAACCTTCTATAATCTGTATTATCGTAATATGACTTACATCGGGGGTGCTCCCCATCCTTACTCTTTCTTCCGCAAGCTATGGGATGAGCTTTATCCCGAATATTTCAACATCATACTGACGGTGGGGGGTGGAAGATGCATCGGCGCCGAGGGGTTCTTCATTTATCCCGCCAGGAAAACGGCCTACCAGATCTTCATCGGGCTGGATAGAGACGTAGGCACGCAATATCGGACTTACTTTTATCTCTGCTGGGGCTTAATCAAGTGGTGTGAGGAAAATGGCCTCAAAATAGTGAGCTTCGGGGGGACCCCGGCTGACCCCGATTCCACGAACTACTCACAGAAAAGCAAATTCGGAGCCACCTTCAATCAGGACTACGTCGTTTGTCTCCCCTTCGACCGCAAGCGTTTCTTAGCCAGAGAGGTGGCCTTAAAGCTAGGCAGATTCATCCAGAGGCGGCTTCCGCCGGCGCTGAGAGGTAAAGTACAGAAGGTGGGCTTTGGCATATGATTTCCCCATCTGGTCTAGTCGATTTTTTTCTTGACCCGCGCATGCCCCAGTATCTGGTCTGCGCCAAGCTCAAGCAAAGGCGCCGGAAAAAGCTGGCCAGAGCGGACATCCCCCATGACACCGAGGTTCTGGTAGCCATCACCTTTGACATTGAATATGACTTCGGCTCATCGGCAAGGGATGCTACGGCCAGCGCTGCTCCGCCCTTCCTGCAAGAGTTGCCGGCTTTGGCTAAAGAATTGGGAGCTGTTTTTACCCTGTTCATCCAGGGCGACCTGGCGGAGAAGTTCTCCCATTATCTCTATGGGCTGCAAGATAAGCATGAACTTGGCCTGCACGGTTACGCGCACGAGCTATGGGGGAGAGCCAAGTGGTTCCTGCCTCATCACCCCGTTCCCTTACACACCAGGCGTGAACTCATCAAGCGAAGCCTAAAGTGCTTCCTGAATAACAATTTGACCGCACCCACCTCCTTTAGAGCCCCTGACCTAGTGGCTGATATGGATACGCTACGGCTTCTGGAAGAGCATAGCTTTAGCGTTGATTCGTCAGCGCCCTCATACTATGGAGTGCCACCAATGCCAACCAAACCTCTGGGCGCAACGAGCAGGCTCTTGAGCATTCCCCTAACGGCTAGTCCCATCCCCCGCTTTCAGATGAGATATCTCCTCCCGTTCACCTCCTACGAGGTGTTCAATATGTTCCAACTTGCCACCTCTGATGACAACCATCTCCTCAGTTACGTCAAGGAAGTTCTGGCCTTCCAGATGGGAATTGGAGTCAGGCCACATCTTGTCTTTCTGACCCATCCCTGGGAATTCAAGGAATGGCCCGGGAGGAAAAGACTTGGCTACTGCTCAAGCAGTAACTATGAGCTACTGAAAAGAAAGTTCTCGTTGCTGGAAGAGAAATATCAGCTGCGTTACGTCTCCATGAAGGAGCTTGCCCAGTTGGTGAGTGTAGAATAAGATGTCCAGGCATACAAGTTACGATGTCACTGATAGGATAACCTTTGGGACGCTCTGGAGCGCCATGGTCAGATATGCGAGACACCAGGACACCACGCTGATCCAGCAGCATCTGGCCAAGAGCGGAATAGCCAAGGAGGGAAAGAGGTTAGTTTATTTTAGCTATGGCCGAGGCGCCCTCTACACCCTGTTTAAAGAAAAGTTTGCCGGGAAGGAGATCATTTTCCCCGCCTTCATCTGCCCCTCAATCATCCTGGCAGCGGTCAAGGCCGGCGCTAAACCCAGATTTATCGACGTAAGCCTTAATGATTTCAACCTTGATGCCGGTCTCATATCAAACCAAGACCTTGAGCACGCCGCGGCCTTATTTGTAAATCACACTTTTGGTGTTCCCGCCGAGATGGAGGCAATACAGACGAAAATAAAGGACTCCCCCATCTACCTGATTGAAGACATTGCCCAAGCACTGTTTGCCAAAGCCAAAGGACAATACCTGGGCGCGTTTGGAGATACTGTCTTGGTCAGCATGTACAAACAAACTCCTAATCTCTCTGGCGCTATCCTGGTGTCAGACTTGGAGATAAGAGAGCCGCCAAGAAGCGATATAAGCCTAGGCGGCCTTATTCGGTTGTTCTGGCTAACCTCAGGGCCACACGATTTTCTGCTCAAAGCCCTGCGCCAGAGGAGAGAGCTTCCGGAAGAAGAGCCAGACCAAAAGTGGCCGGCACCACGCCAGCCATGTCGGCTAGCTCTGGCGCTCTTTGCCCTTCTTCTCCCCACCCTCAAGGAATCGGTAGCTTGTAAGCAAATCATCGCCAAACACTACCAAAAAAGAGCCGGGGAAAGCCCGTATTTTATTCCCCAGCAAGTTGGAGCAGCCGAAGAGCCCGCCTGGTTCAACTTCAGCGTGAGGCTACGGCCGGAAATCGTCCATATTCGGGATGCACTGCTCCTTGCCCTGAGACGCAAGGGTATTTTCTGCGACCGCTTGTGGCATGATGCCCCAGTTGCCCTAGGTATATCTAAAGAGCACCTGACGGGTGAGTATCCCAATGCCCAGCTTCTGGCAAAATCAGTAATCAACCTGCCGATAAAGGCAGCCTACCAGGAAAGCGATGTGGATTATTTATTTGACGCTATAGAACAAACCATTCAAGGGTTAATATAATGAAATAGAAACACTAGCAAAGAAAGAGTGATATAAGATGAAGATATTAATGCAGCAGGGAGCTTACTTCCCCTGGATCGGCGGTGCTGAGATATTCATGCAAAGACTGGCGGAACATCTGGCTAGTAAGGGTAATCAGGTCGATGTCGTCACTGGGCTGTGGAGTAAACCTGACATCTATACCGAAAACTGGGACAAGGAATTTGAGGTCATCAATGGTGTAAACGTGCATCGGGTAAAGACATTGAACCTGAGATACGCTGATGTCATCTCCTGCATGCTCCGCATGGTAGCCAAGACAATAGAACTGGATAAGGTTCACCATTACGAAGTTATCCACAGCCACATCTTCCCAGCCATGGTTTGCGGGGCGATGGCCAAACGGGAAAAGAAGCTGCTGGTCACCCTCCAAGGGGGGGACATCGGCGATTATAAAGAGTCCAATGTGGTAATCAGGACTCTGGAATTGCCTTTTATTTTCTGGTCACTGAGAAAGGCAGATATAATACATGCAGTGAGCACACATATTGCCGGCGCAGCCAGAAAGCTCGGCGCCAGAGAAGTGGTCGTGGTGCCTAACGGGGTTGATACTCAACTCTTCCGCCCCCAGGATAAACTCAGGCTGAGAAGAAAGCTGGGATATAAACCCAATGAGAAGATCATAGTAAGCTCGTCTCGGTTAACGCCCAAGAATGGTCTGGATTATCTGATTAAAGCTGTCGCCAAGATACCAGAACTAAAACTTATCATCATCGGTGACGGTGAGCAAAGACAGTCACTGCAATCTCTAATCAATAGACTACGGCTTAAAAACAGGGCCTTCTTATTGGGGTATCTAGCGCATGACAAGCTGCCCGAATACCTGAACATTGCCGATGCCTTCTGCCGCCCCTCAATCAATGAAGGCTTCGGCATTTCCTTTATTGAGGCCATGGCCTGCAAGATTCCCACTATAGGAACAAGTGTTGGCGGCATCACTGATATCATTGTAGATGGCAAAAACGGACTCCTTGTGCCCCCGGAAAATGTGGGAGAATTAGCTGGCGCTATTAAAAAGGTGCTTAACGATAAGAATTTCAGTGACCACATCGCTGAAGAAGGATATAAAGCAGTGATGGAGAAATTCACTTGGGAAGCAGTCCTGGGCCAGATGGAGAGGGTGTATGAAAGGCTCCTGGGACAGCATCGCCGCCAAGGTGAATGAAGTATATCACAGGCTAGTAAGTGCCAGAGAAAATGACGAAAGATAAATTCCAATTTTTGAAAGGCAAGCTTCTTTCGGGAAGAGTCTATCCCGAATTTTTCCCCTTTCACCCAGATGACCGGGTCATCAATCTTGGCTGCGGAGAGGGCCCACAAGCGATCGTCTACGCCGGGCAGTACCGTGAGATGGTCGGCATAGACATCAATGAGGACAGACTTAAGCGGTCAAAAGAAGCCATGGAAATTTACGGGGTAGAGAGCTACACCACCATCTGTGCCAATGTGGAGCAAACTCCCTTACGCGCTGGCAGCTTTGACAAGGCAATCGCCATAGATATCATAGAGCATGTAAAGTCTCCCACCAAACTCTGTCTTGAAGCCAACCGGCTGTTGAAGGAAAATGGAGAATTATTGATAACCTTCCCGGCAATGCATGATAAGTTCACAGGCTTTGTTTCCCGGTGTGGGCGCTTCATTTTGAGAAGAAAGAAAAAAGAAACGCCGACCACAGAATGGAACCCTGATGCTCACAACCAAGAATACCCGCTAGATGAGTGGATCAAGATTGTCGAAAGCTGTGGGTTCAAACTGCACAAGTCACGGGCAAGTACCTTATTTCCCCCTCTCCACCTCTATGGCATTCCCAGGTTCTGGTTTGCCAGCGACCTAATCCACCGAGTAGACAGCTTTTTCTCAACAATGCCAGTCCTGCGAAACTGGGGGCAGGCGCTGGTTTGCATCTTCAAGAAGCAGAAATCCATTACTAGCGAAGCGGAACCGTGACTAAAGGTGAGGGGAGGCCAGTGAGAATACTCATCTCCACACCCATTTTCCCTCCGGAGATAGGTGGCCCTGCCACCTATACTGTGGAGGTCTCAAAACGACTTAAAGAAAGAGGACACCAGATACGGGTAGTGGCCTTCACCAACTCAGAGCCCGAAGTTAAAGATTTAGAAGTCATCTCGGTGAAGCTAAATTACTGGCTACTGGGCAGTATCTTAAGACAGACAAAATTGTTCTTCACCCTATTGCGCGCCGCTCAAGGTATGGAGTTGATCTACGCACAAGGCCCGGTGGTCGTCGGCCTTTGCTCCCTCGTCGTCGGGAGGTTGCTGCGAAAGCCGGTGGTGGTCAAGTTCGTCGGGGACATCGCTTGGGAAAATGCGGTTAACCGAGGGAGAACATCCAAATCGCTTGAAGAGTTTCTCAGCCAGCCAGAGGGTGGGCCATACACAAGGCTGGTCATGCGCATACAGAGGTTCGTCCTACGCCATGCTGACAAAGTAATAACCCCGTCGCACTATCTTAAGAATGTCCTGGTGAAATACTATCAGGTGCCCGCCAGCAAGGTTGAAGTTGTCTATAATGCCGTTGAACTCAAGGAAATAAGAGCATCAAACGAAAAATGCGGGCAGCCGGTATTGATTACCATCGGCAGGCTCGTCCCTTGGAAAGGGATTGATGAGCTAGTGGAATTAGTCCCGTCTTTAGCTAAAAAGTACCCCAGCCTCAAGCTGGTAATCATCGGGGATGGGCCGGAGAGGGAAAAATTAAGCCAATTGTGCCAGAAGATAGGCGCTGAGCCAAATGTCATCTTTGCTGGCAGGCTAAGCCATGAGGAGACGCTGGCACTCTTAAAAAACGCAGACATATTCGTTTTAAACTCACGCTACGAAGGGCTACCGCACACCGTAATCGAGGCCATGGCGCAAAAATGCCCGGTGATCGCCACCGATATTGGAGGAACCAGAGAAGTGGTTCAGGATGGCCAGACCGGGATAATGGTCACCCCCGGGGACAGACAGCAGCTTGAGGAAAAGATTATTTTCCTACTTCAGAATGAGCATGCCAGAAGCGAATTGGCAGCCCGGGCCTACGAGAACATAAAAAGTAAGTTCACTTGGGCAAGCACCCTTGATGAACTGGAAAGGGTTTTGCACGCAGCCGCGAGGTAATTAAATGCATATCCTGATGTTCAGCTATGACAAGACGCTCGTTGAGGGAAGGCAAATTGGTGACACTCTGCTAAGACACCAGCATTACGCGGAGCATCTGGACAGGCTGGATATTCTGGTGCCAGCGCCGGCGGCCAAGCGCCAGGCTGAGATAAAGGTGAGCGAGAAATTGACCATCTACCCAAGCTACGGCCATAAGGTGCTTTCCTGGCTCAGGTCATATCTCAAAGCCAGAAGGATTTGCCGCAAAAGCAGGGTGGATATCATCGTCACTCAGGATGCGCTGCTTGGCTTCCTGGGAGTTTTATTGCGCAAAGAGTTCGGCTGTAAGCTGCAGATAAATGCCTTTGGCCTTGAGATTTTCAGTGACTGGTGGCTGCGCCAAAGTTGGCTTCACCGGTGTTACCGGCTCATCATGGGATGGACATTGAGAAAGGCAAACCTGGTCAGAACGGATGCCACCCAAAGTAAGGTGCTCCTGACCGAAAGACTCAATATCCCCCCAGAAAAGGTGGTGGTGATTCCGGCGCTCCCCAGTGCCGAAAGCATCGCCAAATTTGTCCACGCGGATGGAGATAGGATCAGGAAAAGTTTGCTCGGGAGTGAATATGACCGAATGGTTCTCTTCGTCGGTGCCCTTGAAAAGGTAAAAAATATACCGAACCTCTTGAGGGCAGCCAAGCTGGTGCTGTCCACCCATCCTAAGACGCTGTTTGTCATCATTGGCAGTGGCTCGGAGAAAGCGCACCTTGAGGAAATGTGCGGGGAGATGGCCATCGCCGGGAATGTCAGGTTTCTGGGCATCATTCCCTACGATGACCTCCCCGCCTACTATGCCGCCTGCGACCTGGTGGTTCTGCCCTCGTGGAGTGAGGGCTTTGCCCGGACCTTGATGGAGGCAGCCTTCGCCCAAAAGCCAATTGTCGCCACGGACGTGGGTGGTGCTAGAGACATCGTGACTGACGGTGAAAGTGGATATATCGTAGCTGTTGATGACTCAGCGCAGCTCGCCGGGAGGATTATAAAGCTACTCAGCCATCCGGAAAAGGCAAAGCTAATGGGTCAGGAAGGATACCAAAAAGCCATGGCCTACTGTGATTTTGCGGCCAACACGAAAAGGTTGGTTGAGGTCTGGAAAAGCCTATTGGAGAGCAACGAGGCTAAAGAATGAGTAAAAAACTTTGCTATATCCTCCCACAGTATACCCCTAAGAGTAGTGAGCATTACTTCCACATTTATGAACTTATTGATGACCTTAGCCGATCAATTGATATATTTCTAGTAATTGAGGACGCAGTAGAGCCAATTAATTTCAAAGCCATGAAGAGTGTTTATGTCCTTAGATTTGCCAGTTTCGCTTTAGGCTTACTTGAACGGCTTGCCATATTTACTATCATTCGTCTTAAGGGTTACAAGACCTTTTATGTGCATCAGTCTTATTTCAGTGCCATAGCTGCTTCTTTGGTAACCCGGCTGTTTGGTGGGCACACACTTTACTGGCACTGTGGTCTCAAAAAAGATTACATGCACAAGTGGGCACTAAGCTGGAAAGCTATCAAAGCGAAACTGTTTGACGACTACGCTTTCCTTCTTGCTATTCGTCTGGTACAATTCCTAGTTACTGGCTCGGAAACGATGCGAAATTATTATGTTGCCAACTTTGGTCTCCCGCAGCATAAGATCAAGATAATGCCCAACTGGGTTAACCTCGAACGGTTCAAGATAGACAAGTTCAATGGAAAACAGCTCAGGCGAGAACTGGAATTGCCGATGACTTCAAAGGTAGTTCTCTTTGTCCACTGGCTTTCTCCCAGAAAAGGAGCGCAATATTTAGTGAAAATTGCCAAGGAAGTTAGCCGTACCATTCCAGATGTTTTCTTTATTATCGTTGGTGAGGGCCCCTATATGGAAACGCTGAGACAAGAAATTGCCGAGAATGGCCTGGAAGATTCAATGCGACTAGTCGGTAGTGTCCCCAACCAGGAGATTCCCAAATACTATGCTGCCGCAGATTTACTTATCATGCCCTCGGAGGAAGAGGGCTTTCCCAGAGTTATATTAGAGGCGATGGCAATGGATGTGCCTTTCGTGGCTACGGACGTCGGTGGAACAAAAGATCTCATGACCGAAAACCAGATGATTTGCATTGTTAGAAGAGGGGATATGTCAAGTTTCGCCAAGAAAGTCATAAATATACTGAAAGATAATGAATTAAGGGAAGTATTGAAAAGAGAAGGACGGGAAAGGATTAAGCATTTCAGCAAGGAAAAAGTCATTGAAATATTCATTTCCAACCTGGCTTGCAAGAAGCCAAATTAATCGCGGAAGACAAAGGATTAAAAATCCAAAGAGTTTTAAAGCCGAGACGAATAGCTTATGACTGCTTATATTGAATTATCACAAAGCTTGGCCAAGGATGCCTGCGACTTTATTATGTATCGGGCAACTCAGAACCAGCTTGGTCTGGTAGCCTCCCGGTGGTTTTCATCCCGAGAAGAGTGCTGGGGACCAGTTATCAGTGAATTTGATGATATCGGTGATTATCTTGTCTTTATCTGCTGGTATGGCACTGAGTTTGGTGATAAGCAATGTTTAGAATTCACCACCAGGCAAATGAACCTGTGGGAGACTTATTTTAAGCTGCCCTGCGGCCTTTTTGTCACCCAATATGACCATAACAAAAACAAAAAGATACCAAGAAGAGAATGGCAGGTAATATCCTTATATGAGCATCAGGACGCATTTCTAGGACTGGTGGAACTATATCGGCTAACTGGTGCGCAGCACTACTTAGACCTGGCCTATGGAGTGGCCGATGCCATTCTAACTTATATCAATAGGCACCACGGCATGGTGCCGAATAAGGTTATCCCGGCGCTGAAACGTGGCATTCTGACCACTTCCTCCTTCTCAGCGGTATGCGGCCTGTTTGCCGAGGAACTAGCTGAACTCTACACCATCACCAAGGAAAACAGATACCTAGAGGGAGCGAAAAAAATCATCGCCTCCTGGCTAAATACACCACTTTTCAAGAAATGCGGGCTTTTCGCCATCGGTTATCACCCGTATCTTCGCAACCTTCCTGTTCACCGCCACACTGAACTGATGAAGTCCAACACCAATATGATTTACGCCATACTCTATCTTTACGAGATCACCAGAGAGGCCACCTTAAAAGAAAATATAGAGAGATGGTTTTCGGCACTGCTCAGGTTCCGGAGAGAAGATGGTAGCTATTATGGGATATGGGACACTAGAAAGGGAAAACTGGGGAGCCAGATTGTAGATAAAACGCAGAACTTTGCCATCATTGATGCCTACCTGGATGCTTATCGGATCCTGAGGGAGGAAAAATTTCTCAGACTCGCCGAGGAGTGTGCCCGTTTCTGGATCAATCAGAAAAATAAAACCACCAAGCTGATTCCAGAGCAATTCAAAGATGGGATGCCTGTCCACTTTGGCAGCAAGATTGACCAGAACGTAGACTTATACACCTGCTTCCTGAAACTATTTGACATGACCCAAAAAGACGTGTATTTAGATAATGTCAAAGACGGGCTGGAGGTACTTGATAAGTTTTACCGGACCAGATCCAACTGGTGGCACAGGCTGCTCGATTACCGGACCGGACAGCTCTTGGCAGATGAAGACCTCCCTCCGGGCGAGAACCCAGCGGAGAAGAATCTGACCAAATATGTCGGACTGCCGATAAGATTTTTTATCGCAGCTAATAAGGTCTTGAGGGGAGAGCCCATATATTCCGATGAAATAACACGCTACCTCATACGGGATAGATGATGAAAAGTATGCTTTATATCGCCAACGCCAGAATCCCAACGGAGAAAGCGCACGGCTGGCAAATAATGAAAATGTGCGCTGAATTTGCCAAGAAGCTGGAAGTCGAGCTGGTGGTGCCCTGGCGGTTTCAGACCAAATTCATGAAACAGATAAGAGATGTCCATGACTACTATGCTGTGGGGAAGACTTTCCACATCAAACGAATCTTCAGCTTGAATCTGACTCCGCCCCTGGATAGCCGCATCTCCCGCTGGATTCAGCTGGTACAGCCCATATTACACTGGCAGCAGAGCCTCTGCTTTGGCCTGATAAGCTCCTTCTATACCTTAACTCGGCCAGTGGAAGTGGTTTACTCCCGTGATTTCTTCACCTGCCTTTTTCTTTACCTGTTGCGGCCATTACACCAAAAACGAGTTTTCTTTGAGGAACACGATGCTTTTCCCAGCACGAAGCTGGGCGCCAGCTTAAAATGTTGGCCGCTACGCCATATTGATGGGATAGTTGTTGTTACCAGACACCTAGGGAAAGCCTACCAAAGTAAAGGGATTCCAAGTGAAAATATACTGGTAGCACCAAATGGTATTGATGTGAAGCAATTCCCCAGTAATCTTGAAAGAAAAATAGCCCGAGAGGAACTGGGCATTCCTCCAGATAAGAAAGTCATCTGCTATACCGGACACCTCTATCGTTGGAAAGGCACCCATGTACTGGCTCAGGCTATGAAGAAGCTGAACGATGATTATCTGGCCTACTTTGTTGGTGGGACACCAAAAGACATATCGGAGTTTAAAGAGTTCGTCAGCGCCAGTCAAATTTCAAACGTCATAACCGCCGGTTACATGCCACCGAAGATGATTCCCAAGTACCTAGCCGCCGCCGATGTTCTGGTTCTGCCCAATACCTCCGAAGAGGCTATCTCCAGGCTTTACACTTCCCCCCTGAAACTGTTTGAATATATGGCAGCGAGAAGGCCTATCGTAGCCAGTGACCTACCTTCAATCAGAGAGATTCTAAGCGAAGAAACCGCCACTTTGGTGAAGCCTGATGACCCCACAGCCTTGGCCGAAGGAATAAAAAGAGCAATTGAAGATGAAAAGCTGGGCAAAAAACTGGTGGAGAACGCCTTCAAGGAGGTCAAACTCTATTCCTGGGAGAAAAGAGCAGAGAAGATAATACAGTTTATAGCAAGAAGGAGGCAGGAAAAAGGCTAGTCAGTACTGCTCGAAAGTTCAAGCGAGAGACGACACATCGGGATGATAAAGACAGCAATAATCGCAACTATAATAGGAGCTAGAAACCTCTGGCGGGCAATATTAACCTTGTGGCAATTATGGCGAAGGCGTGACTTTGATTCCCTCCAATCTGTTCATTTGTGGCTCAGGTCCTTATTGCCTTGGCATACTCCTCTGAGCGATGAAGCTCCATGGATACCATTCAAGGCCAGAAAATGGCTGGAATCCTATTTGAAACCTGATATGACTGTGTTTGAGTACGGTTCAGGTGGTTCAACCATCTTCCTTGCCCAAAGAGCTAAGGAATTGATCTCCATTGAGCATGATAAAGAGTGGTATAATCTGGTCTCAAGTGCGCTCAGGAAGAAAGGAATTTCAAACTGTAAATATTTCTTACACGAACCAGAAAAGATTTTTGGAGAGACGCCCTCTTATGGCTGCCAAAGTTATACCTCCACACGAATGAAAGGTTTCAGCCTCATGAATTACGTCAAGAGTATTGAAAGATATCAAGATGGAAGTTTTGACTTGGTCATTGTCGACGGTAGAGCAAGAGCATCTTGCGTATTTCATGCCCTAAACAAGATTCGCGATGGAGGATACTTGATGCTGGACAATTCAGCAAGACAAGAGTATGACGAAGCAAAATCTTTGCTTGCTGACTACAAGCGGACAGATTTCTCTGGCCTTACCCCTTACAGCACCTCTTTGTCCCAAACTTCAGTGTGGGAGATAAAAAGAAGGTTTAGCAATACCTGTAAAGGCCAGTGATACCTGCTATTCAATGTTATAATAAATTTAACCGAGGCGGGCACCGGGATGTTTGCCATCAAATAAGCAGAGAGGCCAAAACAATGAGAATTAAGCTAGTGCAAGATAGGTGGGAAGTCATCAAGGAGTTTGTGGCAGGGAAAGAGGTGCTTGATGTTGGTTGTGCCGAGTTGTTGGGCACTGTTCATGCTGAAACTAAAGCAGAGCGCTGGCTACATGAGAAAATCAGGAAGCTGGCCAAAGAAGTGGTTGGCATAGATATAAATAAGACAGAAGTAGAAGCCCTGAGAGCCAGAGGGTATAACATCATTCTGGGGAACGTTGAGCAGGTGGACATCGGGCGGAGATTTGACGTTATCGTGGCTGGTGAGCTTATTGAGCACCTGTCAAATCCAGGTCTGTTTCTGGAGAATATGAAACGGCACCTTAAAGATAGCGGCGTGCTGATACTGACCACGCCCAATAGATTTGATTTCTACACTTTCATGAAGGCTATCATCAGCGGTACACAACCCTCCTACGAGAAACCCATAGCCGCCCATGTTCACTACTATGATGTCAATTCACTACAAGCATTGGCGAAAAGACACGACTATGAGGTATCAGACTTTTACTATTATACCGAGGGCTTTCCCACCTGGAAAAGCAAGCTTACCCTGCAACCTATCACCAAGGCAAGGCCGAATTTCGCCAAGGGGATAATTATGATTTTAAAGAGGCCTCTAGCATGATCGAGGAACTGCGAGCAGCCTGCGATAAGCACGAAAGTGAATCTCTAATCATAAGGCTCCTCCGAATCTTTTCCGTATATCTTACCGCGCTTTTCGTCAAATTAGATCTGCATCCGAACTCGGTTAGCTTACTCTCCATAATAGCTGCCATAACCGGTGGGATTTTGCTCACCCTAGGCACCCAACGCTATTTTATTGTTGGAGCAGTAGTCCTACTATTTTCCCACCTGCTGGACCGCTGTGATGGAGAACTGGCTCGCTACACTGGCAAATTTACCGCTTATGGGAGTTATCTTGAAGTCCTCAACAGCAATATCCTTTACTCATCGATATTTATTGGCCTTTCCGTTGGCACTTATCGTCTCCTAGGAGATATCAATATGCTCTGGTTCGGCATCTCGGCAATGTTGTTCAAACTCCTATACCGTTTTAGCGAGACTAGGAGAGGCACACTGCTGAAAAACCTGAAACAGAGTTCCAGGTATGCGCCTCTAACACTAAATCAGGCAAGCTCCATTTACAAAAGGGTATTATGGGAAGCCTTTATGTTCCTCTTCTTTGCCGGTGGCATACTTCTTTTGATTCTTTTGTTTGCCATCCTCAATCAGTTAGACATCTTGGTGATGTTTTACGGAGTAACCATGCCATTACTGTTTCTGGTGCAAAACTACTTCCACTGGCTGGACCTCAGGGGACGCTAGTAAGGCGCCCTAGCGCGCCAGCCTCCAAGAGTAGGCTGAATCAAGTGCCCTAGCCAGAACCCTGGCGAGAATAATGCCGAAGATGCCGAACTTTAAGGCGAAAAGAACCAGCATAATCAGCTCAAATACCGAGACCACCAAGTTAAGCTTGAATAGCTCCCTTGCTTTCATCCGCGCTTGAAGCACCCCCCGGCGCAGTATCACCGCCGGCGTGCCTAGTATCACCGGAATAAAGAGAAGCTGGGTATAAAGAACCGAGTCCAGATATTTGCTGGAATACAGCCAAGGTATCACGTAGGGCGACAGAAGAGCACCAATGCCACAAATGAGGATCACTCCTATCATCAGCCAGGGTATCCTTGTCTTTACTTCAGTATAGGCAATGCCCTCATCCATGACCGCAACTTTGGGGAAAATGGTACGACTCAACAATATCGACACTATGTTAGGCAAGCCAGCGATCATTACCGCAATGGAATAGACAGCCAGCTCAGCGTAGCCCAATGCCAAACCAATGATCAGCTTATCAAATTGGAGGGCAGCAAGTCCTATGGCCTGTATGCCGGTGAGACGCTTCCCATAAGCGATGGCTGCTTCATCATCGCTTTTGTTTAACTTTCCCGTTCTGATGGTGATGAAGAGAAAAGCTGCCTCCAGCGTGGTGGCCGTGGCCATGTACGCAATGATCACCCACAGCAGGTTCCTGGTGAGATAGACGGCGAGCACCACCGCCAGCGTCAGCCCTATCCAGTACCCAGACCGGTACCAGGAGGAGAGGTCAAAGCGCCTCCGGCCATTGAGAAACGGGTAAAAGGTATCAAATGAAGCGTAGAATGGGAAAAGAAAGGAGACCGCCCAGAAGCTTTTGGCAAGCAAGCTGTCCCCGTTCAAATAGTAATAAAGCCCGACGCCGAGGCAAGCCAACGCGCCGATCAGGCTCCACTTGAGCTTGGTTTTCGTACCTCTGATAAATACTTGGTCATGGTTGTTCGCTGCCGCATGTGCAATGGCTACGTATATCCCAGGAAGAGCCGATATGGCCAGTATGCCGATAACGGAGAAGATATAGTTGTACTGGCCATAAGCTTCTTTGGAGAGGAGCCTGGCCAGCACGACTGAAGAAGCTAGTCCGCAGAGGAGAATAACACCTTGGGCGATGAGTAGGTAAAAGTTACTCCTTAGGTAGTACCCGAGGTCTATCCCGAGCCACTTACCCAGCCTCCGGGTGATGGCGAGAATGAAGTCTCCTATCATCTTCTTACTCTGACTCGCTTGGTGTTGCTGACCTTACTGACCACACAAACCAGACATCGAATTCACCATTGGTGTACAGTCTATCTATGGTCGGGTCCTGCTCCAACCGGGCAAAGTCCTCCTGCTTGAATCTGCCCACGCGTTTCCAGGCGTATTGATAAAGCAGCCTATCGAATTCAGAAAGCATCATGTAACCGCTCTCGGCGAATGATTCGCCTAACGTCCGATAATTCTGGTAATTAAAGTGGTCTGGGATTAAGATCGGCCGGCGGTAAGGGAAACCCGGATCAATGGAATTATCCCGGGCAAAGCTAGCCCCATGCACGCCACTACAATACCGGAAAAGAGGCGTGGCAATATAAGTAGCCTTGTAGGCTGGGGCACTGCTGGAGACTATCCAATGGGTCCCGGCAAATTCGGCGCGGGTGACCTGAGAATTTGGCTGATATCTATACGGCGAGGGGTATTTATTGAATATAGATAACGCGGCTGAAATTACTATCAAGCAAGCTGCCAGCAGGGTTAACAGTTTCGCGTAACCATACTTGCCGATGATCTCATATAAGGCAAAGGCAGCAGGTATGATGGCGACGATAGGTACGTAAAGAGTAAACCGGCTGTATGCTTCCTCTAAGCCAAATCCCAAACCAGCATAGTAGGCAAAGTAGATAGAGCTGAAGACGATTAATAAGCTGCTGGGCAGCATGGCCACCCGCATCTCTCTATGTCCTGAGGTGAACCAACGAATCACCAACACCACCCCGACCACCGCTAGCACCCCACTTATTATTTCGCCCCCATACATTTTGAAGGCAAGCGTGACAATTTCAAGCCCCTCGACCTTTATCTTCCCCAATTCAGTCATTATCTTGGGGATTGGTGAAGTTCCCATATCCCAAGTAAATAGCCTGATAGCCCACTCAATAGCCTTATTAAAGATGAAGAAGTTTGTATACCAAAGGGAGGATACTGCTGCCAGGACAAAGAGGAAATTGAACGGGACTGGCCACCGTGTCCCGAACTTATGGTTAGCCACAGCCTGCAGAAGGTAGCTGACAAGCAAGGTTATCATGAGCGCCATCGTCGCTAGCGGATGCAAATAAGGAGCTAACACCAAGATCAAAATAAAGAGCAATGTCCAGCTGAAAGACTTCCCTGGCAATAACGTTCGAACCAGCAACGCCAATACCAGCGGGAACATCAAGGCCGGTAAATTCGAAGCACTCAGCAGGCCACTATGCGGCAGTAAAGGGATCGCCCCCAATGCGGTGGCCAAAATAACCTGACCTTCTTTCTGAAATATGCTCTTTGCCAGAAAGTAAGCAGAGAAGATGTAACTGAGAGAGAAAATGGGGAGCAGGTAAAGTATCACCTCCTCAGCAGATAGCCCGATAATCCGAGCAAGCGCAGCGCTAAATACATGCAGTACCGGATAAAAATTATAGTCAGCAAAATGGCCCTGCGATATGGTATCTTTGATCAGGCCAAGGTGATGAAGAGCATCCTCACGGCCGTACATGAGATATCCCTTCAAAGCCGGCAGTAACAAAACAATCAGACTGCCGAAAGCAAGGATAAAAAAGGAAAGCAACCAGCGGTTACTCTCGTTATCTCTATTTAACGCCTCGGAGACAAGCAAAAAAATGCTGCCACCCATGCCAGCGATGAGAAAAACCCAGACCAAGGGGGAAAGATTGGTGGTGTATATGGAGACTTCATAGCCAGAGGTAGGCGCTCTGGCTATCATCACCAAGGCAGACGTGGACAGCACTAGACAGAGGGAACATACTAGCTTAAATATTCGTGGGCTTAAGCGCATAATAGCTCATAGACTAGGGAGTGACCAAATCAATGTATTTCCGCAAACCATCAGCGATGCTCACCCTTGGTTGCCAGCCAAGTTCAGCTCGGGCCCGCTCTATATCTGCCCAGGTATGCCTGACATCGCCCTTCTGCTCTGCAACATATCTCACCTTGGCCTCCTGGCCCAGTATCTCACCTATCAGCCTGACCAGGTTATTGACGCTGATGGTGTCCCCTCCCCCAATGTTATACACCCTACCCTCAATGTCACTTCTGGCCGCCTGGATATTGGCCTCAACCACGTCATCCACATAGGTGAAGTCCCTGGTTTGATTTCCATCCCCGAAAATGGTGATCTCCTCCCCAGCCGATATACTAGCCACCAGCTTGTGGATGGCCATATCCGGCCGCTGCCTCGGCCCGTAGACGGTGAAATATCTGAGCGAGAGCACGGGCACACCATAATTTATCCAGTAGAGATGGCACAAGTTCTCCCCAGCTAGCTTGGTAACCCCGTAAGGAGAGATAGGTTTGGGCACAGTGTCTTCCTTCAATGGAAGTTCAGCATTGCCGTAAATTGAGGATGATGAGGCATAGACAAACTTTTTGAGCTTCCGCTCTTTGTAAAACTCAAGCAGCTTTTGCGTGGCTAAGATATTGTTCCTTAAGTAGGTTTCAAACTGCTCACCCCAGGAGCCCCTCACCCCGGGTTGAGCCGCTTCATGAAACACGTAATCTACAGAGGGAAACTCCTCCACCTCAAGGATGTCAGCCTCAATAAATTCAAAGCCTTTATGCGCCAGAGCCGCAGCGATATTTCTTTCTTTAATTTTCCTAGCATAATAGGATGCAAAGCAATCTAGGCCCACCACCTCAAAGCCTTCCTTGAGCAACCTCTCCGTGAGGTGAGAGCCGATAAACCCGGCGCAGCCAGTCACTAGTGCCTTCATCTCATCATGAACCTCCCGCCTGGGAGGCAGCTCTGAACCAGGCTATGGTCTTCTTGAGCCCCTCTTCCAGCGTTACCTTCGGCTGCCAGCCAAGCAAGCTCCGGGCTTTGGTTATGTCTGGCCGCCGCATTTTGGGCTCGCCTTCAGGCAGCGGCTTATAGGTCAGGCTGCTATCGCTCCCCACAAGCTTGGTGATTCTCTGAGCTAGCTCCCGGATGGTTATCTCCTCAGGATTACCTAAGTTTATGGGGGAATTTATCTCTGAAAGAGCCAATTTGTATATCCCCTCTATCAAATCAGAGATATAGCAGAAACTCCGCGTCTGCAAGCCGTCACCAAACACGGTCAACGGCTCCCCCTGAAGTGCCTGCACGATGAAGGTGGGGACAACTCGGCCATCATCCTTTCGCATCCTGGGGCCATAGGTGTTGAAGATGCGCACAATCTTTATGTCAAGTCCAAACCGCCGGTGATAGGCCATGGTCAGAGCCTCAGCGAACCGTTTCGCCTCATCGTAGGCGGAGCGTGGTCCCACCGGGTTTACGTTCCCCCAGTACTCCTCGGACTGCGGACTCTGCTGCGGGTCACCGTAGACCTCAGAAGTTGAGGCAAGTAAAAACTTGGCCCCCTTCTTCCTAGCTATCTCCAAAGCGTTGAGCGTCCCCAGCGAACCCACCTTCAATATCTCGATGGGAAGCTTCTGGAAGTCAAGAGGGCTGGCGGGGCTGGCCAGATGAAACACATAATCAATATCTCCCTCCAGAGAAAGAGGCTCGGTGATATCATGTTTGATAAACTGAAAGCTTGCCTTGGAAACCAGATGCTCTACGTTGGCGGCATCGCCGGTGAGAAGATTATCCAGGCAAATCACCTCCCAGTCATGGGAGAGCAAAAAGTCACAGAGATGCGAGCCAATAAAACCAGCGCCGCCGGTAACCAGTGCCTTCACCGCCCTACTCCCTGGTACATAAATCCCAGCTTTTCCATCTGGGCCGGCTCAAATATGTTTCTCCCATCAATGATGACCGGCTGGTTGAGCAGCTCTTTAACTCGGGGGAGGTCTAGGTTCTTAAATTCATCCCACTCAGTGACGATGATCAGGCCGTCGCTTCCCTCTGCCACCTGGTAAGGGTCTAGGCACAGCTCAATATCCGGGAATATGGGCCTGATGTTCTCCATAGCCTGAGGGTCATAGGCCTTTATCCTGACCCCCTCCTGCTGGAGCTGCCTGATGATATTTATCGATGGGGCCTCCCGGATGTCATCGGTGTTTGGCTTGAAGGCGAGACCAAGTATGCCTATGGTCTTGCCGCTTAAATTCCAAAGCAAATTCTTTGCCTTCCTGATTACCTGGCGCACCTGATGGGCGTTTATCTTCTCCACCGCTTTTAAGAGCTCAAAGTCATAGCCGACCTCTTCGGCGATCTTGATGAACGCCGCCACATCCTTGGGCAGGCAGTAGCCTCCGTAGCCTATCCCGGCATCCAAGAAATCCCGCCCTATCCGCCTATCATAGCCCATCCCCTCAGCCACCTTGGTGACATCCGCCCCCACCGCCTCACAGATATTGGCGATGGCGTTGATATAGGATATCTTCAGGGCCAGAAAAGCATTGGAGGCATGTTTGATCAGCTCGGCGGTTTCAATATTGGTGATGATCTTCGGGGCCTCAAGCGGCCGATATAGCTCCAGCATAATCTCGGCCGCCCGCTCACTCTCCACGCCGATGACGATTCTGTCCGGGTGCATGAAGTCATAAACCGCCTTCCCCTCCCGCAAGAACTCAGGGTTGGAGATGACGTCAAAGTCATGACTTTGACGATTATAGAGCTTCACCATCTTCTTCACCCAGCTCCCCGTCTTCACCGGCACCGTGCTCTTGTCCACGATAGCCTTGTAGCCATCCATAGCCTCGGCAATGCGCTTGGAGGCAGCTTCCACATAGGATAAGTCAGCGGCGCCATCCGGCCCCTGGGGCGTCCCCACGCAGATGAAGACCACCTCCGCCCCTCTTACCCCCTCCTCAACGCTGGTGGTGAAGGAGAGCCGGCCGCCGTCCACATTGCGGTGCACCAGCGCTTCCAGCTCTGGTTCGTAAAAAGGGATAACACCCTCTTTTAAGCGCTTTATCTTCCCCTTATCATCATCCATGCAGATTACTTTATTGCCCAAATCAGCAAGACACGCCCCGGTGACCAAACCAACATGCCCGGAGCCAATGATGCAAACATTCATGCCACACCTCTTTCGGGTAACTCTTCCATCGTGAGCAGGCCCTCTCTGCGATTCTCACTATTGTAATCTAATCACTGTGCCTTAGGCAAGGTCTTACCTTGGGTAGCACGCAGCATTCTAGCACTGAATGTGTCATTTGTCAATATTTGTGCTAATTGGCACAAAAGGCTCGTTTCTCTGCTAATAGCTGCCCAACCTGTTTTACACAAATAACCCTAAAAATACACAATATCTCCATTTCATCTTCATACTATCTTCATATTTCCCCCTTATTATGGAGGTAGAGAGCAAGAGAGCTCTGAAGCAAATGGAGAAAGGAGGTGAAAAAGATGCGAAAACGGACTTGGTTGGTGGCCCTAATTTCGGTGGTAATTGTGGTGGTCGCCTTGGGGGCTACTTCAGCTTTCGCCCACGGGCCTGCGGAGTCAGATGCTGACTGGCAGGATATGGAAGGCCACTGCCCAGGCATGGGTGGCGGCTGGGGCATGGGCTACCACCACATGGGCCTGGCTGACCCAGTAACCCTGGAGCGGGTGGCCGGCACGCTCGGGTTGACCTATGAGGAGCTAGCGAACGAGCTAGCCCAGGGGAAGACCATCGCGCAAGTGGCCGAGGAGCAGGGCGTGGACAGCTCGCTGGTGATAGCCACCATACTTGCCCCCCAGAGCGAGATACTTGAGATACGCGTCAAGTACGGCTACCTGAGCGAGGCACAAGCCCAGGCCATTCTGGAGCAGGCTCGGTACTGGGTTGAGCGGGCTATTCTAGTTCCCCTTTACGGCTATCACGGCTCCAGCAATTCTCCGAGCTATACCTCCAGATACGCTCCTGGCACTTGGGGTAGACCAGGGGGTATGATGGGTGGTGGCATGATGCACGGAGGTATGATGGGCGGCTGGTAACGGCTAAAGTGGCAGCCCAACAAGTTGAGGCAGCCCCGGACTGGGGGCTGCCTCAACTTTACATGCTGGGGAGGTTGTTATATTCTAGGTCTGTACTCTGAACTCAGGAGACAGCAGTGGCTAAGGGCAAAATCTTAGTGGTAGATGATGAGAGAAAGATTCTAACCCTGGTGCGCGGATACCTTGAACGCGAAGGCTATCAAGTGATAGAGGCAACCGACGGACGCCAGGCCATGGAAGCCTTTCAGCGTGAAGCGCCGGACCTCATCGTCCTTGACCTTATGCTCCCCGAGATGGATGGGTGGGAGGTATGTCGGGAAGTGCGCCGCACTTCAGAAGTGCCCATCATTATGCTCACCGCCCGCGATGAGGATGCCGATAAGCTGGTGGGGCTGGAGCTGGGGGCCGATGACTACATAACCAAACCCTTCAGCCCCAGAGAGCTCGTGGCCCGGGTGCGCGCTGTCCTGCGCCGGGCCCGCCCTGCCCAGGCACCAGCCTCCTCACCATCTCGCCTTGTCTATGGTGAGCTGGTGCTGGATGAGGAGCGCTTCGAAGCTACCTGCCACGGCCGTCCCCTTGACCTCACCCCTGCCGAATTCCGCATTCTGGCTGCCTTAGCTCGGGTCCCCGGGCGGGTGTTATCCCGAGCCCAACTCCTGGATATGGCCCTGGGGGAGACGTATGAGGGTTATGAGCGCACCGTAGATGTCCATATCAAAAATCTGCGGCGCAAACTCGCCGCCGCCGGTGCCGGAGAGGGCTGCCATATCGTCACCGTTCACGGTATAGGATACAAACTTCAGGAGGCGCACCATGGTTAAACTTGGCATATTTGACCGCCTGTCCGTAAGGCTCACCGCCGCCTTCCTGCTGGCCGCCATTCTGGGGGTCGCCTTGGTCGCGGTACTGGCCTATCGCTCCACCTCCAGTGAATTCAGCGCCTTCATCCAGCACATGGAGGCTATGGAGCGCATGATGGGGCATGGCATGATGCGGGGCATGATGGGCGGCCAGACCTTTGCCCAAGCGGAAAGGGAGTTCCTCGATAACTTAGGACGAACTCTGTGGATCGCTGGGCTCTCCGGCGCAGCGCTGGCCATGTTCCTCGGCTACCTGTTTACCCGACAGATCGTGGCGCCTTTGAGCAAGGTCTCTCACGCGGCACGGCGAGTGGCACAGGGTGACCTAGGGCAGCGGGTGGAGATACACGGCTCCGGCGAGCTAGCGGAGCTAGGCGAGTCCTTCAATCTCATGGCAGCCACCTTAAGCCGCGACCAAGAACTCCGGCAGAACATGGTGGCAGACATAGCCCATGAGCTACGCACGCCTCTGTCCATACTCCAAGGCAACGTGGAAGCCATGCTGGATGGCGTCATGGAGGCCAACGCAGAAAACCTGACTTTGCTGCACCAGGAGATCGTGCTCTTGGCCCGGTTGATAGAGGACCTCCGCACCCTGTCACTGGCCGAGGCCGGACAGCTCCGGTTTCAGCCCCAGGCAACCGACCTCAAAGAGGTGTCACGACAGGTCATTGACGGCTTTCAAGCCCAGATGGCAGCCAAGAAGGTCAACCTGAGGCTGGAGGCACCGGATGACCTGCCACAGGCCTGGGTGGACCCCGAGCGCATCGCCCAGGTGATGCGCAACCTCCTCAGTAACGCCCTCCGCTACACGCCAGAGAGCGGCGATATCACCGTGCGACTGACCCCGGGAAGCGATGGCATTACCGTTTCCGTGACGGATACCGGGGCTGGCATCGCCCCCAAGGACCTTCCCTACATCTTTGACCGTTTCTACCGCGTCGACCGTTCCCGGACACGGAGTACCGGAGGTTCCGGCCTGGGCTTGGCCATCGTCAAACAATTGGTGGAGGCGCAGGGAGGCCGCGTTTGGGCCGAGAGCACGCCGGGCAAGGGCAGCACCTTTGCCTTCCACGTCCCCTACTCCCCTAAATAGACCACCCGCGGTGAAGAATCTACGACCGCCTTCTCCCCAAGGCTGCTCCGACCGCCTCAGCCATTTCTTCGGGGTGCTGCGAACCAAGTAATATGCGGCCGCCGTTTGCCAGCTCTAGCTGCACTCCGCGGTTGCCGCTCACATTGTAAGCTTTGCCCCCTCGTCCGTACCTGATGCCCCAACCACCATAGTCTCTTATCGGTCTATATGTCTGCGCGGCAAAGCCACTGATATCTTCCAGGCCTATCCTACGAAAGGAAAGGTGCAGCGGGAAGAAACGAAAATACACCCCGTCATCACGGACTTCCGTGGTTAGATTGGCTACATAGAAGAAGATAGGTAGACCCAAACCGATGACGACGGCAATAATTATTAAGACGACATCCGGCGCCGGGTTATCCCCAAACGGTCTACCCAGGATTATTTGCCACACCACACCCCAGATCGAAATAAGAGACGAAGCCAGGACGAGAGCCCAAATCCAGAGCTGACGGAAATACTGGACCTCACGATAGAGAAGACGGCTGCCTTTTCCCTCTACCATTTAGAGAAATATAATTCTTTTTGTTTTCCCACGGCTCAGACGGCTGCCAAGCGAGCCGCGTGACCGCCCCTATTATACTCCTTCCGCCCCGGTCTTAAGAAAGAGGGGTAAAAACGAACTAAAGCGGGAGACGGGACTCGAACCCGCGACAACCTGCTTGGAAGGCAGGGACTCTACCAACTGAGTTACTCCCGCACCAGTCTTTATTTTAGCCATCCTTAGGCGCGCTGTCAAAGGTAAGCTAATCCAGCTTCTCAAATTGATCTTTGGTAGCCCCACAGACCGGACAGACCCAGTCCTCCGGCAGCTTTTCAAACGGAGTCCCCGGAGCTATGTTGCCCTCTGGGTCACCTTGCTCAGGGTCATAGATATAGCCACAAACAGTGCACTCATATTTCGACACTTCTCATAGCCTCCCTTTCAATTTAACGTTAGCTCCTTTGCCGGATGGAATCACCTTGAGCCATTATACTGACCCTTCCACAACGCGCAACTGCTCGCGGGTACCAATCATGACCAGCTCGTCCCCCAATTCAAGGAGTGTCTCCATCGCGGGACTGGTGAGAAGTGTGCCATCCTTCTTCTTCACCGCCAAAATGGCGATGGCGCCACAGCACTCTAGCCCTTGTTTCACGGTTACCCCGAGCAATGGAGAATCAGGGCCAACGACGATATCCTCCAGCATGAACTCGTGGCCATGGCTGTACATGGTGGTATCAATGAAGTCAACCACCAGCGGGCGCAGGGTGAGCATGGCCATGCGCCGCCCACCAATGCGGAAAGGCAGTATTGTCCGGTCGGCGCCGGCCCGTCTCAGCTTGGCCTCCGACTCCTCAGCGCTGGCGCGGGCGACGACGAAGAGGTCAGGACGCATCCCCTTAGCCGAGAGGGTGATATAGAGGTTGTCGGCATCACTGCCCAGCGCCGCCACCAGCCCTCGTGCCCGCTGGATACCTGCCTCATTCAGTATCTCATCGCTGGTGGCATTGCCCTGCAAACAGAGATAGCCGCTATCCGTCGCCCTGTTGACAGTCTCTTGGTCAAGCTCAATGACCACGAAAGGTGTTCCTTCGCTCTCAAAGACACGGGCTACCTCCCGCCCTACCCGGCCGTAGCCGCACAGGATAATATGTCCTTTGAGTTTAGCAATCTTCTCCTTCATCCGATGCCTCCCAAATATATTGCGAAAATGCCCTTCCACGAAATACTGCACCAAGACGGTAAGCGCGTAGAACATCACGCCAACCCCACCAATGATGAGCACGATGCTGAAAAGCCTCCCGGCAGCAGAGAGAGAATGGACCTCTCCATAGCCCACGGTGCTCACGGTGATGATGGTCATATAAAGGGCATCAAGCAGTGGCCAGCCCTCAATGACCATATAGCCAATGACACCGACGGTGATAACCAGAAGAAGTAGAAACAGAATCCGAGAAAGCTGCTGCCAAGGTATCATGACAGCCCCCGATAATAAAGAGAGAGAAGAAAATGCCTTAAAAACCAACTCATGGCTTCATATCCGGCCTTGAAACCTTTATAATTTTACCGTTTATTTTAGCATCTTTCGCGCCGGAGCAAAAGTGTGTTATGTCAAGTATTCCCCATCCCTACCCTGATGTGCTATACTTTTCTCAAACCATCGCTCACAAATGCCCTTTAAGGAGGATGATGAATCTTGACATATGCGCGGCTCATCGTCAATCCGGTTGCTGGAGCGGGGAGGACGGCCAAAAAGTGGCCAGAGATCATGGCCCGGCTGGAGAGCCTTGACCTGCGCTTTGACTATGACCTGACTGAGGCCCCCGGCCATGCCAGGGAACTAGCTAAATCAGCCGCCAGCAAGGGCTATGAACTGGTGGTATCCGTGGGCGGCGACGGCACCATCAACGAGGTGGTAAACGGCCTGTATGATGCCGGCAACCTGGCAGAGGTGAGGCTGGGGATAATCAGCACGGGAACGGGCAGTGACTACATTCGCACCATCGGCATCCCCCGGGCCTATCATGAGGCCTGTCATTGTCTGAAGAGCCCAAGGAAGCTCGCCGTGGATATAGGTGTCGTCGAATATTGGAGCAACGGTCAGATGGTGAGACGGCTGTTTGCCAATTTTGCCGGCCTGGGCTTTGATGCCGAGATAGTGAGAACCACCACCCAGAAGTTCAAAGCGCTGAGCGGCACCATCTCCTACCTTGCCGGACTATTCTCCGCCCTTATCTTTTACCGGAATAAAGGCACCACCATCGCCATGGATGGCGCTGAGATAGATGGGAAAATCTGCACCATCCTGGTGAGTAATGGCAGGTATGGAGGCGGAGGTATGCTCACCGCCCCTGAAGCTGACCTGAGTGACGGTCTACTGGATGTAGTTATCATCGGTGATGTGAGCAAACCAGACCTCATCCGCTCCCTACCGCGGATATACAAGGGCACCCATCTGACCCACCCCAAAGTGACCTGGAAAAAGGCGCAAGTGATTGAGATAAAGTCCGCCGATAGAGTATCTCTTCAGGCTGACGGAGAACTCCTGGGGGAGCTGCCCGCCCGTTTCTATGTCCTGCCGGCAGCGCTGAATATCGTTGTCTAATAAAATTTAGGAGGAAAGAGTAGCTACTCTTTCCTCCGCTTTAATCAATCTATGGTCGGGGTGAGAGGATTTGAACCTCCGACCTCATGGTCCCAAACCATGCGCGCTAACCGGACTGCGCCACACCCCGAACTCAAAGCCAAGTTTTAAAACGAGCGCCTTGTCTACTATCCGGATGGGCTTGATTTGCTTGCCATCTCCACAAGCTTGGCGTACTCCCGGTTTACCCTCTCCTGAATTATCTTTATGGTATCCTCCGTGAGATGACGGAACCTGCCCTGCAGCTTGAGGTAGCTATCCACCGGCTCCAGCTTGGTCAGGGTCAGGCTCAGCTTGTACTGCCCATTCTCCACCTCATACAGGGGGAATACCCCTGTTCTCACCGCCAGGCGGCCCACCTTGATGGTGTCTTCAGTGGCACACCTCCAGCCGACAGGACAGACCGATAGCACGTGGATGTAGGCTGGCCCCTTCACCTCCAAAGCCTTGGCCACCTTCTTCATCAAATCACGGTGGTAGCTGGGACAAGCGGTGGCCACATAGGGTATGTCATGCGCCACGGCGATCGCCGGCAGGTTCTTCTTCCAAGTCACCTGCCCCAGGCTCTCCCTGCCCGCCGGAGAGGTGGTTGTGGAGGCGCCAAAGGGAGTAGCTGAAGACCTCTGAATCCCGGTATTCATGTAGGCCTCATTATCAAGGCAGATGTAAACCAGGTCATGCCCCCGCTCCAGCGCCCCGGACAGTGCCTGGAGCCCGATGTCGCTGGTGCCGCCATCGCCCGCCAGCGCCACCACCTTGACATTCTTCTCCGGGCGCTTCCCCTTCTTCACCAGCGCTCTCAGGCCAGCCTCGGCTCCAGAAGCCACGGCAGCAGTATTCTCAAACAGGGTGTGAATCCAGGGGATACGCCAGGAAGTATGGGGGAACGGTGAGGCCACCACCTCCATACAGCCGGTGGCGTTGACGATGATGGCGTTATTGCCGATGGCCTTGGCCGCCAGCCTGACCGATAGCGCCTCGCCGCAGCCACTGCAGGCCCGGTGGCCAGGGGTAAAGGGCTCTTCTTCCGTAATTATTCCAGGGCCATGAACTGCCATTGTCTCCATCATTCTCTCACTCCAAATATCTCAAATTCTCGCTCGCTTCCGGCCTCGGCAAGCTTTATACCTTGGTTCACCATCTCCTCAAAGTCAGCCATGGAGATATCCCGCCCGCCAAGGCCACCGACGAAGCCCACCACCTCTGGCCTCCTCGCCTCACGGTATAGGGCCGCCTTAACCTCGGAGCAGACCGGCCCACCCGGTCCCCCAAAGGAGAGAGCCCTATCCAGCACAATGAGAACCTCGGCATCCCTCACCGCCTGACGCAGCTCGGCGAAGGGGAAGGGACGCCACAGGCGCAGCTTGATCAGCCCCACCTCTTTGCCTTCATCTCTCATCTTGTCCACCGCCACCATGGCGGTCTCACTGAGGCTTCCCATGGTCATCAGCAGAACTTTGGCGCCCTCGGTGCGATAGCTCTCCACCGGCGAATAGTGGCGCCCGAAGGTGTTGGCGAACTCCCGCCAGCACTCCAGGATAACCTCCTTGGCACCCTCCAAGGTCATCTCCTGCGCCCATTTTACTTCAGTATAGATAAAGGGTGGCGCGAAGGCGCCCACCGTCACCGGTTTCTCCGGGTCCAGGGGCAGAGGAGGGTCATAGGGCGGGAGGAAGCGGGCAACCTCGCTCTGCTCAGGAAGGATGATCGGCTCGATCACATGGCTCAAGGAAAAGCCGTCCAGGTGAATCATCACTGGCAGTAAAACCCGTCTATCCTCACCAATGCGGAAGGCGCAGATGACGTTATCCACCGCCTCCTGCCCGTTCTCCACAAACATCTGTATCCAGCCGCTATCCCTGACCGCCATGGCATCCGAATGGTCACACCAGATGCTGATCGGGGCGGAAAGCGCCCGGTTGACCACCGCCATAACTATCGGCAGCCGCAGCGCCGAGGCAACGTAGAGGACCTCATGCATCAGCTCCAGCCCTTGGCTGGCGGTGGCGGTGAAGGTTCGGGCCCCCACGGCCGAGGCGCCAAGACAGGCGCTCATCGCCGAATGTTCTGACTCCACCGGAATATAGGCAGCCCGCAGCTCACCATTGGCCACCAGCTCCGCCAGGTGCTCCACGATATGGGTCTGGGGGGTTATCGGGTAAGCGGCCACCACATCTACATCGGCCAGCTTGGCCGCATCGCCAACCGCCACCGAGACCTCTAATCCTACCCTCTTCGCCATTATTTTTCCTCCTCTACCATGGTTATGGCATCCTTGGGACACTCCTCAGCACAGATGCCACAGCCCTTGCAGTAGAATAGATCGGCTACAAAGTAGCCTTCCGGAGTCTTGGCAATGCACCCATCAGGGCAGTAGTAATAGCACAGGGTACATTTGTTGCACTTGCTGAAATCAACCACCGGCTTCCGCGAGCGCCAGGCACCGGTTCTGAACTCGGTGGCATTTCCTGGCTCGGTGATAAAACAGCCAATCTCAATTTCTTTCCAGCTTAGTTCACCTTCAGCTTTCGCCTTGGGTTTAACCTTTGCCTTAGCCATCTGCAGCTACTCCCTTATCACAGTTTCCTGGTAAGCCCTCTCCATAGCCTTGAGGTTGCGCTCTGCCACCCGGGCAAAGCGCCTCTCCAGCGGCTCCTTTATCCCCTCAAAGGTGATAACATTGGTCGCCTTGATCAGGGCGCCAATCATGGTGGTATTCACCGCAGGAATGCCGGCTTCCTGGGCAATCCTGCTGGCATCAACGGTGGCCACCCGGCCATTGATGCCGAATTCGGCTCTAATCTGTTCCACAGATTTTTTGGTGTTGATGATGACGGTTCCTCCATCTTTTAGCCCTGAGGTGACATCAAGGATGCCAAGCAGGGTGGCATCAAGGATGATCACTATATCCGGCCGGTACACCTCGGCACGGCTCCTGATGGGCTCTTCAGCGTTGATGCGGTTGAAGGCGAGGACCGGGGCACCTCTTCTCTCCGGGGTAAAGCTGGGGAAGGCCTGGGCATACTTGCCCTCATTGATGGCGGCCTGGGCGACCAGCTCCGCCGAGGTAACCGCCCCCTGCCCACCACGGCCGTGCCACCTGATCTCAATGAGTTTACCTGACATTTCGTTCTCCTGACCTCACTAAAATGCCCCTGGGGCGACTCGAACGCCCGCACCCAGCTCCGGAGGCTGGTGCTCTATCCACCTGAGCTACAGGGGCCACTGATTTCATTATACTTCATGCCCCAGAGCAGGGCAAATAACGTAAACTCCGATACCCCGCTCCCAAAAGCCCCCATCAATCCAAGTCTACGGCGGCATAGCCGACATATTATAACCATCCTCGGCAAATTACGCAAATATTGACATTTCCGCCCCGTGCCAATAAAGTGATTTAGACAAAGGAGATAGGCATTGGTCTGGCTCAAGCTCATTTTTTGTATTCTGGTCATTTTTCTCTCTGGGAGGAAGGTAGCCAAATACGGAGACATCATCGCCGAGAAGACCGGCCTTGGGGGAGTGTGGATCGGGCTGGTACTTATCGCCATGCTCACCTCATTGCCGGAGCTTTTCAACGGGGTGAGCGCGGTGAGGCTGGTTGATGCCCCTGACCTCACCGTGGGTGACCTCCTCGGCGCCAACATGTTCAACATGTTCAACCTCGCCCTGCTCGACCTCTTCCACAGCAATGGCTCCCTCCTGGCCGTGGTGGGGCGAAACCACCGACTGACCGGGGCGTTCAGCCTGCTCCTGGTTCTGCTCGTCGGCGTCTTCATCCTCGCCAGCAGAGCCTACACCTTCAGCATAGGCTGGATAGGCTGGTACACGCCCCTTATCATCATTCTGTATCTTGTCTTTGTCAGGATACTCTTCCTCGCCGAGCGCCGTCAGCCCTCGTTTCAGGAAGCTGAACTGATCTACGGGGATGTACCCAAGGGCAAAGCTTACCTCTACTTCGCCATATCCGCTGTGTTCATCATCGGCGCCGGCATCTGGCTGGCATTTGTTGGGGATGAGATAGCCCAGGTTCACGGCTGGGGGCAGAGCTTCGTGGGCACCCTCTTCCTCGCCTTCACCACCACCCTGCCTGAAATCACCGTTTCCTTCGCCGCCATGAGGCTCGGGGCCAATGACCTAGCCGTGGCCAACATGATCGGCAGCAACCTGTTCAATATGACCATCATCTCCATTGATGACCTGCTCTATCTAGGCGGGCCCATTCTGGCATCGGTCTCAAAAGCTCATCTCGCCACCGCTCTCACCGTTACCCTGATGACGCTGATATTCATCGCCGCCCTCAGCTTCAAACCGGCAAGATTTTTCCGGCTGAGCTGGTGGAGCCTGGCCATGATTTTGCTCTTTATTATTGGCGTTTACTTGAGCTCACCGTGGGCCGGTGGATAGAACGCAGGCATGCTGAAAGAGTGGCCTTTGAGCAGCAGCTTCCTCTAGGTGATGACGTCCCAGGCGAGCAGGGCGATTAAGAAGAGCAGCACCACCAGCACCATAATCCCCAGCGGAATTCGGTAGCGGTCAGGGCTGAAGGTCTCTGGTTCCGGGACCGGCTTCTTGGTGCCAAAGAAAGTATGCCCGATAGTCCTAATGGTATCAAGGAGATAGCCTGGAGGATTAGCGCCCAGCCTGACCGTGGACCTGGCCAGACGAAGAGACAGCTGCTCCACCGCCTCAAAGAGGCTAGCCGGTGCCACGCTGAACACGCGGTAGGCCAGCCGGGAGGGCCGGCGGTAAACCCAGTCGGTATCCAGGGTTATCGTCGCCTCGGCGTGGAGCTTTCTCATCACCAGCCAGAAGGCAAGCCCGGTGAAAATCAGTAGCTGCATGCTCTCAATAACATGGGAGGCGGTGTAAGGCTGGTAGTGCACGGCAAAGGGCAAGAGATTATAGAGCAGCGCCGGATAGACGCCAATGGCGATGCATATCGCCGAGGTCAATGCCATACCCAGATACATGCCTGGTGGCACCGGTTCCGGCTTCAGGTTGCGGTCGGTGCTGAACCAGGTGAAGTAGGGGAGCTTGAGCCCAATGGAGAGGAAGGTGCCGATGGAGGCCAGATTCAATAGCAGCACCACCGCCCCCTGATGCTCCAGCTCAGCAGCGTAGATGACCATGGACTTGCTGACAAAGCCACTGAACAGCGGGACCCCGGAGATGGAAAAGGCGCCGACCATGAACAGAATCAGCACCGGCCACATTGAGCGGAAGAGCCCTCCGAGCTCGGTCATCTTGCTCCGGCCAGTGGCGTAGAGGACGGTGCCCATCCCCATGAACAATAACCCCTTGTACAGAATATGGGCAAAGGCGTGGGCGGTGGCTCCGTTAACCCCCATCTCGGTGCCGATGCCCACCCCGGCCACCATGTAGCCAACCTGACTGATGATGTGATAGGCAAGGAGACGCCGCCCATCATTGGCCAGAAAGGCAAAAACCACACCATAAACCGCCATAATGGCGCCAGCCCACATCAGTAGTTCCAGACCGGCAAAGCCACGGGCGAGTGCATAAACCGCCACCTTGGTGGTGAAGGCGCTCAAGAAAACGCTGCCAGTAACCGTTCCCTCCGGGTAAGCATCAGGCAGCCACCCATTGAGTGGCGGTACCGCGGCATTGAGGGCAAAACTGAAAAGGATAAGATATGAGGCTATTCCCCCCTCAAAGTGGTTGAACAGTATTGAGCCGGTGGAGACCATATGCCAGATAACGCCGGCCATGAGGACACTGCCGCCGAAGGCGTGAACCAAAAGGTAGCGGAAGCCAGCCCGGCGGGACTGCGGTGTCCGCCTCGCCCAGATGAGAAAGACGGAGGAGACCGCCATTATCTCCCAGAAAACGAGCAGCGTGAACAGGTCACCGGCAAAGACCACCCCCAGGGAACTACCCACGTAGAGCAGGGCCACCACCTGCTGCAGGGTATCCTTCACGTGAAAGCCGAAGACCCCGCCCAGAAATCCCATGATGACAAAAACGTAGCCGAAGGCGAGGCTCAACCTGTCCACCCGCGAAACCACCAGCTCATAGTTGAGGAAGGGGAAACTCAGCGTCGCCCCTGCCTCCAGATTGATGAGAAAGACAAAGGCGATACTCACCACCGCCAGGTACGCCCACGAGCGTGCCTGACGGGGGAGCAGCGGGAGCAGCATCGCCCCGAGCACGAAGATAATGGCCAGTGGGAAATTACTCATCGTCATCATTCTTACCGTAATAATCTTCCTCGCGCTCTAGCCAGTAATGCCCAAGTAATTTAGCTACGCCCATAAGCACTAGACAGCCAATAAACCCAAACAGGGCAAAGAACCCAGCGATATGAGACCAGGGGAAGCCATCGTGGCCCTCCCCCACCACCAGGAAGAGGTCAAGCAAAATAGAGATGACGAGCAGGCTGATGAAAACCACTATCCAGCGCCTCATGGCCCACCTCCACCAAGAACACTAGCGGCCACCTGGGAGGCCAGCTGGTAAAAGTAAGGGAAGCGTTCAGGAAAGAGCCCGAGCAGAAGGGAAAAGAGAGCAGTCAGCGCCAGAGGGACCACCATTAAAGGTGACGCCTCTCCGAACTTGGTGAACCGCTCCGAGGGGGCAAAGAAGGCACGGATGGTGATGCTGAGCAGGTAGCCAGCGTTGAGCAGGCCGCTGAGGAGGAAGACGATGGCGATGGCCAGCTGCCCCCCATCAAACGAGCCCTGAACCAGATACCACTTGCTAATGAAGCCATTGATTGGCGGCACTCCAGCCAGCCCTAACGAGGCTAGGGTAAAGGCAGCCATGGTGATCGGCATCTGCCGGCCAATCCCGTTCAGCTCGCTCACCTTCTCGCGATGCGTTCTCACGTAGATAGCCCCGGCGCAGAAGAAGAGGGTGATCTTCATCACGGCATGGTTGACGATGTGGAGCAGCGCCCCGACCCAGGCGCCTGGTGAGAGCATGGTCATTCCCAGAACAATGTAGGAGAGGTGCCCCACCGTGGAGTAGGCAAGGCGCATCTTCAAGTTATCCTGACGGATGGCGATGAGCGAGGCAAGCAATATGGTGGCAGCGGTGAAACCAGCGAGGACGCCCGCGGCTCCGCTCTGGTGTAGTAGCGCCGGGCCGATGACAAAGCCGATGGCCCGGGCAAAGCCGAAGACCCCAGCCTTCACCACCGCCACCGCGTGGAGCAGAGCGCTGACTGGAGTGGGCGCCACCATGGCGGTCGGTAGCCAGCTGTGCAGTGGCATGACCGCTGACTTAACCCCAAAGCTCATCAGGAATAAGATAAACAGCATGATAACGCTGCTTGGGCTGACTTGCGCGGGCAGAATCCCTCCTGGCTGAAAGTCCACCGTGCCGCTGAGCTGGTAGGTAAAGGCCAGAGCGAAGAGGAGGAAAACCCCTCCGGTGAGCAGGTAGACAAGGTACTTGCGCCCGCCGAAGATGGCCTCCGGTGTTTCTTTATGAATAACCAGCGGATAGGTGGCGATGGTCAGTATCTCATAGAAGATGACCAGCGTGAGCAGGTTAGCGGCAAAGGCGATGCCCATGGTGGCAGAAAGGCAGACGGCGAAGCTGGCAAAGTAGCGCGTTTGTTTATGCTCCGGCACGCCGCGCACGTAGCCAATGGAAAAGAATGAGGTCAAAATCCAGAGCAGCGAGGCGGAGAGGCCAAAGATAATGCCCAGGGAATCCACCTTGAGCGCCAGGGAGATGCCCGGTGAGATGCTAAACAACGTTATCGCCGGGTAATTGCCTCCCAGCACGCTGGGCAGCATGGATAAGACGATGGCGAACTTGGCCAGCGCCGCCATTATCGTCCAAGATTCCCGGACGTTCGGCCGCTGATTGGGTATCACGATGAGAACCACCGCCAGCAGCGAGACCAGCACCGCCAGCAATGGTTTCAGCGAGTAATATGTTTCCATCAAGCTAAATCTTGTCCTTCCCCGATCAGCTAGGTAAAAGCGCCGCCACGGGCATCAAAAGCTGCGTGACGATGAGCGCATTAATCAATCCCAAAATAATGATCCCCACCGCCAGAACCAGTATCGGCACCAGAATCCCGGCCGAAGGCTCGGTGGCCTGCTCCACAGCGGCATCACCGCTTGAGGGCACCGCATAGAGCTTCTCCACCATCCGGAAGAAGTAGACGGCGGTGAGCAGGCTGCTGGCCAGGATGACAGCCAAAAATACCCAGTTCCCGGCATCAATGCTGCCCAAGACCAGGTACCACTTGCTGAAGAAGCCAGCTGTCGGCGGGATGCCCACCATGGACAGCGCCGCCACGGTGAAGGCGGCCATCATCAGGGGCATCTTGCGCCCTAGGCCAGCGAATTTGGGTATCTCATGAAGCCCAGTCTTATACCGAATGCCGCCAGCAACCAAAAAGAGGCAGCTCTTCATGAAGGCGTGGTTGAGGATGTGGAGTAACCCCCCGATGAGCCCCAGCGGGTTGGCTAACCCAATCCCCAGCCCGATGTAGCCCACCTGGGCCACGGTACTGTAGGCAAGCATCCGCTTGAAATCCCGCTGGGCGATGGCCATCACCGAGCCAAAGATGATACCTACCGCGGCCATCCATCCGATCACCGTGGTCACAGGCAGGACATCGATAAAATAGTGGGGCTGGAAAATGGTGAGCATGAAGCGCACCACCACGTAGGCAGCAACCTCAATCTGAATCCCGGCCAGAACCGCGGCCACCATCGGCGAGGCATAGCTATGGGCATCCGGCAGCCAAACATGCAGCGGGAAGAGCGCCATCTTGATGCACATGCCGATGACGATGAGGGCAACCGCCGCCATCACCACCGGGGAGCTATAGAGAGGAACCAGACGCTGGGCGGCGTCAGCCATGTTGAGCGTGCCCGTGGAGAAGTAGATGAAACCAACCCCCAGAAGGTAGAAACTCCCCGCGATCGTCCCCAGTATCAGATAGCGGAAGCTGGCCACCACGGCACGGTCACCGCCCAGGGTGATCAAAGCATAGCTGGCCAGAGAATAAATCTCCAGGAAAACAAAGAGGTTAAACAGGTCACCGGTAACCACCACGCCCACCAGCCCGGCAAAGAGTAGCAGCAGCAGCCCGTACATTGGGATGCCCTTGCGGGGGGGCTGATATAAACCTGCCTCAGGCGGGTAAACCACCGCGATGAGACCGATAAAAACGATAATCAGCGCCATGAACGCCGAGAGGTGGTCAAGCACATACTCAATGCCAAAGGGCGGAGGCCACCCGCCCAGGAAGTGGCGCAGCTTACCCTCAGCGAGGACGCGGAAAACCCCGGCACCGGCGGCTATCAGCGAGAGCAACATGCCGATGACCGCGGCCGCGTAGGCCCACTTCAGCCTCCATATGCCCACCAGCGTGGTGATGAAGGCGAACAGCAGTAATGGCGCCAGAGTGAGGATCGACAGACTGGACATTTACTCAGACGTCTCTTCTTTCATTTTCAACATAATCGCCCGGTCATCCAGGGTCTTGTACTTACGGTAGATGACGATCAAAAAGGCGAGCGCCACCCCGGTAAGGGAGATGCTCACCACAATACCGGTCAGTATCAGGACATGGGGCAGCGGGTTGACATACCGGGCTGCCTCCATGCCCAGCTCCGGAGAGATCACCGGCACCGAACCTCCCAGCTTGGTGGCACCCTCAATGAAGAAGAGGAAGATGGCCGTCTGGAAGATGTTCATCCCGATGAGCTTCTTCAAGAGGTTACGCTTACCGAGCATGCCCCAAAGGCCGATGGCCAGCAGGACGATGACCATCAGGTAAACGTAGCGGGCAAGGAACATCTCCGCCATTACCAACCCTCCCCAATCAGGCTGTCAAAAATGAGCACCAGGGTACCAAAGACCGCCATACCTATGCCGATCTCAACGATCAAAATGCCCAAAGCTCGGAGCTCGGCGCCATGCACCCAAGGAATGGGAAGATTGCCGTAGTCCAGGAAAGCGCCGCCAAACAACATGGGAATTACCCCGGCAAGGCCAAAGACCAGCATCCCGATAGCGCCCAACGCCGGCGCTAACTTGGGTGGGAATTTGCGGTAGGAGACTTCGGTGCCCAGGTACAACCTCTGCAAGATGATGCTGACGGCGAGGAGAACACCACCCTGGAACCCGCCCCCGGGACCGTAGTGCCCGTGGAAGATGACGTAGAGGGCGAAGAGCTGAATGAAGGGGATGAGCAGGCTACATATGACCTGAACGATGATGCTCTGATAACGTTCCTTTATCACCGGCTTTCCTTCTCATAAGGATTAAGACACAGGCTAGCCCCGCGGTGAAGATCACCACCGTCTCCCCAAGGGTGTCATAGCCTCGGTAGTCTGCCAGCACCGCAGTAACGATATTGGGGGTGTGGGTATCCTCAACCGAATCCTCAATATAGGTGGGGGAAACGTGAACGTTGGCCGGAGCCTGCGGGTCAGCATGGCCCGGCAGGCCACTAGTGGCATACAGCATCAGGGCGATAAAGAGGAGCATGATGAGCGCATTAACCCACTTCAATCTTCAGACCTCCGTCTGGTGCGGAATAAGGCCACGATAAACAGCACCCCGCTGATGCCCGCGCCCAAGGTGGCCTCCACGAAGGCGACGTCAATCGCCCCCATCTGGGTAAAGAGCAAGGCGACAAAGAAACTGTAGGCAGCCAAAGCCGCCACCGCCGCTAGGAGGTCACACAGCGAGAGCGCGATAATCGCGGCGATAATGAGAATCACCAGCAGCCAGAAATCAATCTGCCAGATCATGATTTCTTATCCTTGGTATCTTCACCAGTCTGCTTCTTCCTGGTCCATGGCTCAAGCCCGGTCCGGAGCGCGGCGCGGGCGATGGCGTGAGTAGCCGTCGGGCTAGCGATGAGCACAAAGAAGATGATAAACAGTATCTTAAAAGTGCTGAGCCCCCAGCCGTTGTAAACGGCCAGCCCGAAGAGCGTCAAAATGGTACCCAGCGTTTCTGACTTGCCCACGGCGTGGGTGCGAGCGTAAAAGTCGGGCAGGCGCAGCAGCCCAAGAGCGCTCACGGTCAAAAAGAAGGCGCCGCCGAGCATCAGAATAACCGCCAGGATAATCTGGACTAGTGTCATGGCTGCCTCTCCCTCCCCCGGTCAAAGTACTTCCCCAGCACGATGACGACGACGAAGTTGAGCAGGGCATAGGCGAGGGCGATGTCGACAAACATGTTGATTCGCCCGAAGATAAAGCCGATCAAGGTCAGCAGAATGAAGCCGTTGGTCCCGACCAGACCGGAGGCTATCACCCGGTCAAATATGGTCTTGCCCACAGCCACCCGGTACATAGCGGCAGCGGTGAGCAGCGCGATAAAAATGGTGATGCCGAGGAGGAAAGAGCTCACTGCTCCACCTCCCCCAGAGAATGTACCCACTGGGTAGCGGGAGGCGGCTCCTTCTCCTCCATATAGACCGTGGCCACCTTGTTCTGCATGGTGGCATCCTCAAGCTCCCCAGCCAAGGGACGCTGCAGGGTATGAATGATGTACCGCCCGTTTTCCAGGCTAGTGGTTATCGTCCCCGGGGTCAGGGTTATGGAATTGGCCAGCGTCACCTGGGCGATGCTCTTCTTCATCCGGGTGCGGAACACAAGCAATCCCGGGTCAATCGGCATCTTGGGGTGGAGGACAAGGTAAGCCACCTGGACATTGGCCATCACGATACGGGAGAGCAGCCAGGGTAGATAGGCGACAAAACGCCACAATTGAAGCAGCACCAGCCGAGATCTTACCTCCACCCGCTCCCCGTGGCTTAAGGCAAAATGAAAGAGGTCATTGGTGAGCAAGGTGACCAATCCCGCCGCCACCGCCCCAATGGAGATATGCACCGCATCATAGTGTCCGGAGAGGATCAACCAGAAGGCAAACAGGATGACAAACTGCAGGACCACGCTGATCAACCTTGTTCGCCTACGCTTCGTGGTGGTCGGCAATCGCAGCGTGTCTCTCATTGGTTCTGACACCCCATGCTGAGCCCCACGATCGTGGCAACGTTGACCGCGAGTCCCTTTAGCATAAACCTGCCATCCTTTCCTGTCCAAGAAAGCGGGCGATGCCGCCTATCACCACCGGCGCTCACCCGCTTTCAATGTGCTTGCCCAGGAAAAGCCCTTCTAAAATCTATCACGGGAAAGAGGTTTAGTCAAGTATGTCCCTATCTCTTCCCGTTTCCATCATGGCTTAAAAAGGGGCTTTTCATCCCTACCAATTGAAGAGACGGCGTAGATAAGCTACCGACTGCCGCGCCACCGGCTCCGGGTCCCCCTTCGGAACAAGCACCACCGAGGCCGAACCTTCAAAGCCATCTTCTTTCAGCACCTGGGCGATGTGGGGCCAGTCAAGCGCCTCCTTCTCAGGGCTAACCCCAGGAGGCAAACGGCTGGGCTCATAGAGATGGATGTGTCTGGCCTGACCCTTGGCCGCCCTGATGCCCTGCTCGATGGAGGCTTCCACCGCCCAGAGCTGATGCGTATCCAGCATCAGGCTGAAATTGGGGCTGCCGATTCTCTCCACCATCGCCATGACCTCGGCGTTGGTATTAAATAGACTGGTGAATTCAGCCTCGGCTGGCTCCAGCATGATGACCGCTCCCGCCTTCTCGGCATGCTCGGCAAGCTCCCGGAAGACCTCCTCAGCCTGCCGCGTCATCTCCTCCTTGCTCACCCCCGGGATTCCCATACCGCGCGCCATCCCCAGCCCCACCCGCGCCCCAAAATAACCGGCGAAGTCTAAAAAGCGCTTGAAAGCCTCAATCGCCCTCCTCTGGACAGCCCTATCCTCGTGGAGAAGGGCCATCCCCTGCACGGCGATGCGGCCGCTGTTGACCACCGGCATTATGGCGCCGGTGCGCCCCAGCGCCTGGGCAAACACCTCAGGGTCAGGAACGCGCTCCGGGTTGGGCATGAACTCGATGCCGTCATACCCCCACTTGACGGCACGCTCGCCAACCTCAGCCGGAGTCCCGGTGAGCACCTTGACCACAAAGTTGAGCTCCTCCATATCCGGCGTTGAGGCAAAAAGGCAGAACTTCACTTTTGATGTCATTATCGTCTCCCCAATTTATTAAATAGTCTCTCGCTTTCAGCAGATGCTCATACCACCATCAACTACCAAGGTCTGCCCGGTGATGTAATCAGAGGCATCTGAAGCGAGAAATACCGCCGCCCCGGCATAATCCTCAGGGTAGGCCACCCTGCCCTTGGGGGTGGCGCGAGCATATCCCTCAAGCTCCTGGGGGTGCTCCTTAAAGTATTTCTCATTGAGGGGGGTGATGGTTACCCCAGGGGCGATGGCGTTGACATTGATATTGTATTTTCCCCACTCAAGGGCCAGCGCCCGGGTGAGATGAGAAACCCCCGCCTTGGAGATGGCATAAACCGAGCGCAGCGGCTGCAATTTGGTGGCGATGACGGAGGAGGTATTGATGATCTTCCCCCCTTTACTGCGGAGCATCTCCTTTCCCACCAGCTGACAGCAGAAGAACATCCCCTTGAGATTGGTGCTCATGATGCGGTCCCATTCCTCCTCACCGACTTCCTCCACCGGCTTGCGGACGATGATGCCCGCGTTGTTGACCAAAATGTCTATTTTGCCGAAATCCTTGATTACCCTGGAGACCATGGCCGCCACCGAGGAGATATCGCTCACGTCAGCGGGGATGGCCACTGCGCTTAACCCCTCCTGCTTCAGCGCTTCGGCAGCCTTCTGCCCCTCGGCAGCCCTGCGGTTGGTGATAATGACCGTTGCCCCGGCCAGAGCCAGCCCCCTGGCCATGGCAAAGCCGATTCCCTGACTACCGCCGGTAACGATGGCGATTTTCCCCGAGAGGTCAAACATTTTCATCGCCGCCCTCCCTCGTAATCTAAATTTCACTAGCCGATAAGGGTTTATTCCCTGATAGCCTCAAGAAATCTCTTCATCTTCGCCTTAAATTCCGGGCGCTCCAGAACCTCACGGTTGACCAGCGTCTCCGGAATCTCGCCGCGGATGATGGCCGAAATTTGCCCGGTGATTATCTCCCACATGGTGCTGAAGGTCTGGTCAGTCTGTGCCATGGCGTGGGGGCTGAGGATGACCTTGTCGCAGTCCATCTTGAGCAAAGGGTTATCCGGCGATATCGGTTCCTGCTCAAAGACATCAAGCCCCGCCCCCCGTATCCAGCCCTCCTCGAGAGCCTTGATCAGCGCCGCTTCGTCCACGATGGGGCCACGGGCCGCGTTGATGAGAAAGGCGGTCGGCTTCATCCTCCTGAGTTCCTTTTCCCCAATCAGATGGCGGGTCTCCTCGGTCAGAGGGCAGATAATGCAGAGGAAGTCTGACTCAGCCAGCACCGTGTCTAAGTCCACCAGCTTGACGCCAACATCAGCCACCGCCTCCTGGGTTACGTAGGGGTCATAGGCGATGTGCTTCATCTCAAAGGGCCTAGCTAGCTTGAACATCTCATGGCCAATATTGCCCACCCCGATTGCACCCAGCGTCCTCCCAACTAGGCCATAACCCTGATAGTGATACTGCTCCCCCCAGCGTCCCTGGCGAATCAGCCTGTCTTTGGCTAGAAGCCGCATGCTCAGGGCGAGGATAAAGGTGAGGTAAACCACCGCCATCGGGCGACGCACCGCCCCCGGGGTGATAAATAGCATTATGCCCGCCTCAGTAAGTGCCGGGACGTCAAGCCTTTCGTAGCCCACCCCACCCCGGTGGATGGAGATGAGCCGGTCATTGCCGGCGATGCTTTGTTTCGTCCACAGGGGCCGGAAGGTGCACACTATATCAAAGCCCTCTATCTGCTCCGGGGTGACCTCGCGCCGAAATTCAGGGAATATCTCATACTCCACTTCAGGCATTGCATCCAGCAGCTTCAAGCCCGGACCGGGCATAATGAATTTGCCACTTTCATCAAAGAAATCCCGGGTAAGCCCGACTTTGGCCTTTCTGCCCATGACGTCTTGCCTCCTGGTTAACTTTGGCTCTTTTTAAGCGAGGGCGCTCAAATACAGCCGTCATCACCCATCCAGCTTCCCTTTTCCCGGCGGCCCCGCCAAGCCTATATATCCTTGACTAACTCGCTCAAACCGAGTTCTTGCAGCTTACGGGCGCTTGGCTTGGTCGTGGTGAGGTCCCAGTCCATGGCCATGAGGTAATCCTTGACCATGGTCTCGTCATCCAGCGTCACCCCGGCGATGGGGCCTTCCTTCAGCGGTGGCCGGCCCACCGCCCTGGGGTTGAAGAAATACTTCAGCGGGTTCAGCCCCTCGCGCAGGTTGAAGAGATGGCGCATGTTGGCGATGCGCTCCCCGATGAGGAAGCACCGCTCAAAGGTGTAATCCCAGCCGGTGACGGCGCTGAGAAAGTCAGGGATAAATTGCGCCGGGTAGGAGAGATAGGCGAACATGCAGATCCCGGAAGCGTTGACCACGTGCATCATGTTCATCGCCTTCTTCTGCAGCTCCCCGGTGTTAGTGTAGTCATACTTGTTCTCCCTCGGGTCGCTGAGGAAGTCAACCCCTTGGATCCAGCCACGGCCGCCCTGCGTGTGCCGGGCTGGTGTGGCATCCATGCGGTAGGTCACCGCCAGCGCCGGATAATACCTCGGGTCATGGGCCGGGATCTCCTGCCCCTGGACGTGGACAGCAAACTGCTCTGCCCCCTTGCCTATCTTCTCCGCGGCTCGCCTAATGCCGTCAGCCAAGAGGTCGCCAATGCCCTCGCGCTTGGCTATCTTCTCGGCGAGGGCCACCACGGCATCGCCATCCCCCCAACGCAGTTCCAGGCCAGTATCATCCTTGCTCAAGATACCGTTTTGGTAGCACTCGATGGCAAAGGCGATAGCAGAGCCAGCGGAGATGGTGTCTATACCATAGGCATTGCAGATGTCATTGAAGCGAATGATGGACTCAAGGTCATCATTGAGGCACAGAGTGCCCGCCATGCACAGCGTCTCGTACTCAGGCTTATGGGAAACGCGGGCCCGCCCCGGCTTTGCCTTCATGTGCCCGCCACAGCTGATGGGGCAGCGCCAGCAGCCATATTTGCGCTCCTGCTCGGCGATCACCGCGTCATCACTGATGCGCTTGGCATTGGGGAAATCAATCACCCCCACTCCCATCCAGTTCTTCACCGGAGAGTCTCCGCTCATGGCGCTGGCCTCAGTAAACCCAGAGGTACCATAGTCCCGGAAGGTTGGCCCCTGAGCCTTAAGCTGAGGTATATATTTGCGCCGTAGCTCACTGGCTTTAGCCTCATCCGCCATGGGTATCTTCAGCTTGCCCTTGACCGCCACCGCCTTAAGTTTCTTACTGCCCATCACCGCCCCCATTCCCGACCTGCCAGCAGCCCGCCCTTTCTCATTGATGATGGCGGCGATGAGGGAAAGCTTCTCCCCAGAAGGGCCGATGCAGACGACGCTGGTATCCTTGCCGTGGATACCTTTCAGCGTGTCCTCCGTCTCCAGACAGTCCTTGCCCCATAACTCGGTGGCATCTTTCAGTTCTGGCTTTCCATTCTCAATGTAGAGATAGACAGGCTTTGAGGCCACGCCGCTGAAGAAGATGCCATCAAAGCCGGCAAATTTCAGGTTCGGCCCAAAGTCACCACCACAATTGGTGTCACCCCAGGTCCCGGTGAGGGGAGATTTACCAATGACGACAAACCTGCCGCTGCAGAGCGCCGGCGTGCCAGTAAGCGGGCCGGTCATGAAACCCAGCATATTATCCGGGCCTAAAGGGTCAGCGTGGGGCTTCATCCGCTCAAATAAAATCCGGGCGCCGATGCCATAGCCTCCCAGAAAGTCCCGGCATGTCCCTTCATCCAAGGCTTCCTCCTGACATTTGCCCTGCGTCAGGTCCACAAAAAGCAATTTATTCATATAACCTTTGACCATGATGTTTCTCCTTCCTGAAGTTACTCTCTGAAGGGGTCAGGATAAACCTTCCTAGAAGATTAAACCACCCGCCTCGTTTTGTCAACCAGAGAAAAGTCTATGGCCATCCCATAGCCTTGATATCAGGTGAGCTTTTAAGGTAGAATTTGAAGCTGGAGAGGTGTCCGAGTGGTTTATGGTGCCGCTCTCGAAAAGCGGTCTCCACGTATTGTGGAGCGTGGGTTCGAATCCCACCCTCTCCGCCACTGGCAAATAGCATAATAGCTCATATACCGCAGCTTGCGGAGAGGTGCTGGAGTGGCCTATCAGGCACGCCTGGAGAGCGTGTGTAGCCTTTGGCTACCGTGGGTTCGAATCCCACCCTCTCCGCCACTTTATATTGGCGGCAATCAACCGGCTGACGCCGCCTCCAGTAAAACCCAGCCGGTGATTTGCCCGGAGTCCTGATGACAAGGCGCAGCGCCGATGCTATCATCAACGTCGCCGGGAAGCTGATATGGCCCTTTCTCCGTCCATACTTTACCCTGTTCAGCCGGGCGGCGCTGGGCGGCATTCTCCTCTTTGCTGGCATAGTTAAGCTACCTCACGTTGACACCCTGCTCTGGGAGGTCGTCCAATATGACCTCTTGCCCTATGGCCCGGTCTCAATTTACAGCCACGCCCTCCCCCCTGTGGAGATCGCCCTGGGGAGCTTTCTGATACTGGGAGTGCTGCTGAAGCTGAGCGCCTCGCTGAGCGGATTACTAGTTCTCAGCTTCGCCATCGCCAAAATCAGTGCTCTGGTCCGGGGGCTGGATATTGAGGTCTGCCCCTGTTTTGGCCCGGCGGTGCCGCTGCTTGCCGTGCACAGCTTGGCGATTGACCTAGTGATGCTGGCTCTGGCACTCCAGATAGTGATATTCGGGAGCAGGTTCTTCTCCATAGATGCCCTCTTCCTGGGCAAAACAAGCCTCTACCGATAAGCCCGTGAAGGAGAGCGCTCTCAGATATATAGGCGCCCTCGAGCAGCCAAATTGTTTCCCAAGTTGCCTCTGTGTTAGAATTGCTCTGGAGATGAGCGGTCAAGATATCAAATACTGGGTAGCTTTCAGCCTCATCCCTGGCATTGGCCGGGTGAAATTGGCCCAGCTGGAGAACCACTTCGGCAGCTTAGGAAATGCCTGGAGGGCAGCACCTGCCGAGCTGAAGCAGGCTGGGCTTGACCGCGCTTCCACACAGGCCATCACCACCTGGCGCCCCAAGATTTCCCCAGAGGCCGAGATGGAGAAGTTGGACCGCTATGGCGTGAAGGTGCTTAAACACACTGACCCAGGCTATCCATCCCGGCTCAGGGAAATATATGATTATCCCCCGCTCCTCTACGTCAGGGGCTCTCTGCTGCCGCAGGACGAGTGGTGCCTGGCCGTGGTGGGCACCCGCCGGGCCACCGTTTATGGCAGGCAGGTGACTGAGGAAATAGTCACTGACCTGGCCCAGAGCAAGATCACCATCGTCAGTGGTCTGGCCCGAGGCATTGATGCCATAGCTCATCGGGCGGCGCTGGCGGCGGGCGGCAGAAGCATCGCCGTATTTGCCTGCGGGCTTGACATCGTTTACCCCGGCGAGAACGCGGAACTTGCCCGCGATATCATGGAGCATGGCGCCCTCATCAGCGAGTATCCTCTGGGCACTAGGCCCAGGGCGGAGAACTTCCCCCGGCGCAACCGCATTATGAGCGGGCTGAGCCTGGGCGTGCTGGTCACTGAAGCTGATGAAACCAGCGGGGCCATGATCACCGCGCAGCTAGCGCTAGAACAGAACCGGGAGGTGTTTGCCGTTCCCGGCAGCATCCTCTCCCCGGCCAGCCGGGGCACTAATCACCTCATCCAAGAAGGGGCCAAACTGGTCAGGGACTATACCGATATTCTGGAGGAACTGAACCTGATGACGGTGGCCAGGCAAATGGAGATGAGGGAGGTTATTGCGCCCTCTGATACCGAGTCCCTGCTGCTGAAGCACCTGAGCGCCGAGCCAGTTCACATTGACGAGGTCTGCCGCCATAGTGGTCTCCCCATCTCCACCGTGAGCAGCACCCTGGCCATGATGGAGCTTAAAGGTCTGGTCAAGCAATCCGGGCCGATGAGCTATGTCCTCGCCCGGGAGATGAGAGAGGAATACAGGGTGAGAGTGGATTAGCTATCATGAAGAATTTGGTCATCGTGGAATCACCAGCCAAAGCCAGAACCTTGACCAAGATTTTGGGCCGGGGTTATGAGCTTAAGGCTTCACTGGGGCATATCAGAGACCTGCCCAAGAGCCAGCTGGGCGTGGATATTGAGAACGGCTTCGCCCCCAGATACGTGGTGCCCAAGGCCAAAAGCAAGCTCGCCAGCGAGCTAAAACAGGCTACCCGGGACGCCAGCGCGGTGTATCTGGCCACTGACCCGGATCGCGAGGGGGAGGCTATCGCCTGGCATCTGGTTGAGGTGACCAAGTCTGACCATAAGCCGTACCACCGCGTCGTCTTCCATGAGATAACTGAAGAGGCGGTGAAAAGCGCCTTCCAGCACCCGCGCCCCATAGATATGCACCTGGTCAATGCCCAGCAGGCCCGGCGCATCATGGATAGGCTGGTGGGCTATAAAATCAGCCCCCTGCTCTGGAGGAAGGTGAGACGGGGGCTCTCCGCAGGTAGAGTCCAATCGGTGGCACTGAAGATTATCGTTGACCGCGAGCGTGAAATCCAGGATTTTGTCCCGGTTGAATACTGGATAATTGAAGCTGAGCTTGGTAAGAAGGCAGAGGCAGCATCCTTCCGGGCGATGCTAGCTAGCCTTGCCGACGGAACCAAACTAGAGATTCCCAACCAGCAAGAGGCGGATAAGGTGGTAAAGGAGCTGGAAGCGGCGGAATACCGCGTCCTCAAGGTAAGCACCAAGAAAGCCTCCCGCCAGCCCGCCCCACCTTTCATCACCAGCACCCTGCAGCAGGAAGCCTGGCGCAAGCTACGCTTTACCGCCAAGCAGACCATGGCAGTGGCCCAGCAACTTTACGAAGGCCTTCCCCTCGGCGAGGAAGGTAATGTCGGGCTTATCACCTACATGCGCACTGATTCAACCAGAGTGGCCCACTCCGCAATCGCCGAGACCAGAGACTTCATCGCCCAGAAGTACGGCCCCCAGTTCCTCCCCCCTCACGCCCGCTCCTTCACTAGCCGGATAAAGGGAGCCCAGGAGGCGCATGAGGCGATCCGCCCCACCAAAATCTCCCGAGAGCCGTCCTCGGTCAAGCGCTACCTTACCGCCAGCCAGTTCCGGCTTTATGAGCTTATCTGGAAGCGAATGGTGGCTAGCCAAATGGCCGCCGCCCTGTTTGACAACACCACCGTGGATATTGAGGCCCAAGGCCCGCAGTCTGCCTACCTGCTGAGGGCCTCAAGCTCAGTGAACACCTTCCCCGGATTTATGGTGCTTTATAGCGAGAGCAAGGACGAAGCTGATGAGGAAGAGAGGAAAGGAACCCTTCCTCCCTTAAAGAAAGGTGACGAGCTTGAGCTCCTCGGGCTTTTCCCTGAGCAGCGCTTCACCCAGCCTCCACCCCGCTTCACCGAAGCCACCCTGGTCAAGACGCTGGAGCAATGGGGTATCGGCCGCCCCAGCACCTATGCCCCCATCCTCTCCACCATTCAGGAGCGTGGCTACGTGACCAAAATCAAGGGGAGCTTCCAACCCACCGAACTGGGCTTCATCGTAAGCGACCTGCTTAGCCAGTATTTCGCCGATATCGTTGATATCAAGTTCACCGCCCACATGGAAGATGAGCTGGATGACATCGTCAATAACCACCGCGATTGGGTGAATGTGGTTCAGGATTTCTACATCCCCTTTGAGAAAGACCTTCAAGACGCCTTTCAGCGCATTGAGAAGGTAAAGCTGGCCGATGAGCTGACCGAGGAGGCCTGCCCCCAGTGCGGTAAACCCCTGGCCATCAAGGTGGGGCGTTATGGCAAATTCCTGGCCTGCAGCGGTTATCCCGAGTGCAAATACACGGCACCGTTTCAGGTCAAAACCGGGGTCAAGTGCCCTCAGTGCGGGGGAGAGCTATTAGAAAAGATAAGCAAGAAAAAACGCGTCTTTTACGGGTGCAGCAATTATCCCGATTGCCAGTTTGCCACCAACTTCAAGCCCCTCCTCCAGCCCTGCCCCAAGTGCGGTGGGCTGCTCACCATCTACCGGGGGAGATGGGCCAAGTGCACCAAGTGTGAGTACAGGGGGAAGCTGCCAGCATGACCAATTCCATACAAAACGTTTTTGATAGATACCTAAATTACCTTGAGGCGGAGCGGGGCGTCTCCCCCTACACGGTGCGCAACTACACTAGTGACCTGGTGGGCAACTACGCCCGGGGTGAGGGGAGGGGCTTCTTCCAGTTTCTCAAGATGAGAAAAATCAGCTCGTTGGAGGAGGTGGATAGTCACGTCCTGCGTGACTATATCTCCTGGCTGATGGGCCAGGGAGTGGTCAAATCCAGCATCGCCCGCAAGCTCTCCGCCATCCGCTCTTTCTACCGCTATCTCGCGCGTGAGGGGATAATCTCAAATAACCCGCTGGACAAGACCTCCTCGCCCAAGCAAGATAGGCACCTGCCATCCTTCCTCAGCGTTGAGGAGACGGTGCGCCTGCTGGAGGCCCCTGATTTATCCACGCCACAAGGGCAGCGTGACCGCGCCCTGCTCGAGCTCCTCTACGCCTCTGGACTCAGGGTGAGCGAGCTGGTAAACCTGAACCTGGAGCAGCTCGACCTTGATACCAATGAAATCCGGGTCTGGGGGAAGGGGGCTAAAGAGCGGGTGGTGCTCATCGGGGAGCCAGCCGCCCGGATGCTGAGCCTCTACCTCAGTCAAGGCAGACCCCAGCTCCTGGGCAATAAAAAAAGCCGCGCCGTGTTCCTCAACCGCTATGGGGAACGCCTGCCGGCCCGGAGAATACAGAAGATTCTGGAGAAATACGCCGCCCAAGCCAATATTGAGCGAAGAGTTCACCCTCATTTATTGCGCCATACCTTCGCCACCCATCTGCTTGATGGCGGCGCTGATTTGAGAGTGGTTCAGGAGCTCCTCGGCCACGCTCAACTCTCCTCCACCCAGGTTTACACCCACGTCAGCCAGAGCCAAGCGAGGAAAATATATCTCGCGGCCCACCCCATGGCCCGAAAAAGAGATGACGAAGCTGAAGATGAGCGCTAGATTAGGCAAGCTGCGTCAGAAACTGGCCGAAAAAGAGCTTGATGCCATCTTTATCTCCCAGCCGGAGAATAGATATTATCTCTCCGGGTTTGATGGCTCGGCCGGCTTTCTGCTGATTACCGCCCAGGATGCCATCCTGGCCACCGACTTCCGCTACCTTGAGCAGGCCAAAGAGCAGACCCCTGAGTACCGAATCTTCCCCATAGCTGGTGACATGGCGAACTGGTTCCCCGAGCTCATCTCCGGGCTAGCGCTAGCTAAATTGGGTTTTGAAGCCGGGCACATCACCCTCAGCCTCTATCGAAAGTTAAGTGATATAATAGGTAAGCTTGAGTCTCCACCCAAGCTCGTCCCCCTGGATGGGCTGGTGGAATCTCTGCGGGCGGTGAAAGAGCCTGAAGAGATTGCAGCCATCGCTAGAGCCGCTGAGCTTGCCGACCGCGCCTTTGAGCACATTGAGGGTATACTTCAAGCTGGCATGACGGAAAAAGAGGCGGCTTGGGAGATAGAGAAATTCTTGCGTGAAAGTGGTAGCCAAGCGGTGCCCTTTGATATCATTGTCGCCTCAGGGCCCAATTCCGCCCTGCCCCACGCCAAGCCCTCTCCGCGCTCCATTCAGCCCGGCGAGCCGGTACTGCTTGACATCGGCGCCAGAGTTTCTGGCTACTCTAGCGATTTGAGCCGCACCATCTGCCTCGGCGCCCCCGATGATACCTTCAAGAAAGTGTATGATATCGTGCTTGGCGCCCAGCTAACTGCACTGGAGCTGATCAAGGAGGGGATGACCGGTGAGGAGGCTGACAAGCTGGCAAGGACCGTCATCGCCGAGGCCGGCTACGAGAAAGCCTTCGGGCACTCCCTGGGGCATGGCGTGGGGCTGGCGGCGCATGAGTCACCTCGCCTTGGCCCCGGCACCACCGAGCCGCTCACCTCAGGCATGGTCTTCACCATCGAGCCTGGTGTCTATCTCCCCGGCTGGGGTGGGGTGAGGATTGAGGACCTGGTCGTCATGGAAAACGGCCGGGCAAAAATAATCTCAAAATCAAGGAAGGTGTAACATGATAAGCGGCAGCGAACTGAGAAAAGGAGTCATCATTGAGCTGGATGACAAGCTGTACCAGGTCATTGACTACCAGCACGTCAAGATGAAGCGGACGGCGCTGGCCCGGGTCAAACTCCGTGACCTAGCCGCCGGCCATATCATCGAGCGCAGCTTCCAGTCTGACGAGAAACTCACCCGAGCGCGCCTTGACTCACGACCGATGCAGTATCTCTACAGTGACGGAGATTTGTATTACTTCATGGACGTGGAGAGCTTTGAGCAGACTGGTATCAACCGCGAGAAGCTGGGCGATGCCCTGAACTACCTGAAGGAGGGGACAACGGTGGAAGTGTCAAGCTATAAAGGTGAAGTGGTGGGCATAGAGCTACCCATCGCCGTGGAGCTGGAGGTGGTGGAAACTGAGCCTGGCTTCAAGGGGGACACCGCCACCGCCGGCAGCAAACCGGCTAAGCTCGAGACCGGACTTACTATCCAAGTCCCCCTATTTGTGAATCAAGGCGATATCATCAAAGTTGATACTCGCACCGGCGAGTACCTAGAAAGGAGTAGCCAAGAGTAAATTGCTGAGAGCTGACATGCACATCCACACCGAATACTCCATGGACTGCACCATGCCCCTGGACAAAATCATCGCCCGCTGCCAGGAGCTGGGGATAAACTGCGTGGCCATCGCTGACCACGGCACCATTGAGGGGGGGCTCAGAATGCGCGAGCTGGCCCCGTTTACTGTAATCGTCGCCGAGGAGATACTGACCCCGTATGGCGAGATTATGGGCATGTTCCTCAAAGAGGACATCCCCAACGGTCTCTCCGTGGAGGAGACGATAGCTCAGATCAAAGCCCAAGGCGGCTTGGTCTGCATTCCCCACGCCTTTGACATCTTCCGTCCCTCGGCACTGGGCGAGAAGATAGAGGAAATCGCCGAGCAAATCGATGTCATTGAGGTGTTCAACTCCAGAAGCCCGCTGCTGCGCAGCTCGGCCAAGGCCCTCTCCTTTGCCGAGAAATACGCCATCCCCCAGAGCGCTGGCAGCGATGCCCACACCCCCAGCGAGATCGGCAATGCCTATGTGGAGATACCCGAATTTAAGGGCAAGGATGACTTCCTCCAAGCGCTGGCCCAGGGCAGGGTCTTCGGGCGCAGAACCAATCCACTGACTCATTTCAGCAGCGCCTGGGCCAAGCTAAAAAACTTCAAGAGGTGAGACAAGATGTATCAGCTGGGCTGGTTTTCCACCGGCAGAGGCAAGGGGTCAAGGGGGCTGCTCCAGGCGGTGCAGGAAGCCATCTCATCAGGGGAGATTGAGGCTGAGATAGCCTTTGTTTTCTGCAGCCGGGAGTACGGCGAAACTGAAGCCACCGATACCTTTCTCAAGATGGTGGAGGACTACCACATCCCTCTGGTCACCTTCTCCTACCGCAAATTCAAGTCCAAAATCGGGCCAGCCGTTTCCAGCCCAAAAGAAGAGGCCCTGCCTGCCTGGCGGCTGGACTATGACCGGGAGGTGATGGCCAGACTCGAGAGCTTTCATCCTGACCTGTGCGTGCTGGCGGGTTACATGCTCATTGTGGGCCCGGAGATGTGCCAGAAATACAATATGCTCAATCTCCATCCAGCTGCCCCCGGAGGGCCAAAGGGCACCTGGCAGGAGGTCATCTGGCAGCTGATTGAGAGTGACGCTCATGAAACGGGGGCGATGATGCACTTGGTAACCCCAGAGCTGGACAGGGGCCCGGTGGTGACCTACTGCACCTTCCCCATCAGGGGCGAGCCCTTTGATCAGCACTGGGAGGAAATCAAGGGGCAGCCCCTGGAAAAGATAAAGCAAGAGCAGGGTGAAGATAACGCCCTGTTCAAGCTCATCCGCCAGCACGGGGTGGCCAGAGAACTACCCCTGATAATCACCACCATCCAGGCCTTTAGCCAAGGCAAGGTGAGAATAACCGCCGATAAGCGCGTCGTTGACGCTGAGGGGAGACCTATCCACGGCTATGACCTAAGCGCTGAGATAAATAAGAAGGTAAGCAGTGTCCTCTAAAAACTCCCAAGCATTATGTAAAGTATGCTTGGCAGGCAATTTCCTCACCGGGAAGCCTCGGTCAGCCTTGACAGAGGCACTCCCATAGTGTACTATAAACAACGATGGTTTTAGTTTAGGTTATCAGAGTCCTCAAGCCGGAGCCCTTTCTTTCTACCCCCGGGCAAATCACCCCACCCCCTAAATGCTGGATGACCCAAACTTTTACCATCCAAAAGAAGGGAAGAGGTCACCCAGTTCGAGCTCACCAAAGAAACTAGCTTCACTGCTCTGACTACGGGGATTACCTTCATTTTCAGCGTGCTCATCGGCCGCGATGAAAAATTATGAACAAGGAGGGGGAAAATGGTAGGCGTAACCGAGCGTGCCAGACAGGAGCTGAAAAGGATTCTACTGGAGAACGTAGATAACCCGCAGGCAGGCTTGAGGCTCATCGCCGATGAATCGGGCCGGCTTGGCCTGGGCATGGATGTGGAGATGCCCGGGGATCAGGTGGTGGAATATGAGGGCTCAAAAGTGCTCCTGGTGGAGACCGAGCTGGCCGCCCGCCTTGAGGGGGTGAGCATTGACGTTGATGATACCCCTGACGGGCCCAAACTGGTTCTGGTTAAAAACGAGTAACCCCCAAAAGCCCTTTATCCAACCCTCCGGAGCGGAGAGCTAAAGAAGCCCCGAACTATTTCTTGGTCTCTTTGCCCAGCACCTCATCAATGATGCCGTACTCCACCGCCTGCTCCGCATTGAGGTAGAAGTCCCGGTCAGTGTCATGGGCTATCTTCTCCATGGGCTGGCCGGTGTGCTTCACCAGGATGCTCCTGATCACCTCCTGCACCCGCATGATCTCACGGGCCGCGATCTCAATGTCGGTGGCATATCCCTGCGCCCCGCCATATGCCTGGTGCATGTGGATGGTGGAGTTGGGCAGGGCATAACGCTTGCCCTTGGCGCCAGCTGCCAGCAGCACTGTCCCCATGCTCGCCGCCAGCCCAACGCAGATGGTGGACACATCCGGGCGGATAAGCTGCATGGTATCATAGATGGCTAAACCAGCATTGATCACCCCACCCGGGCAGTGGATGTAAAGGCTGATGTCCTTATCCGGGTCCTCCCTCTCCAGATAGAGAAGCTGGGCGATGATGACGTTGGCCACCTGGTCATTGATAGGCATGCCTAGCATGACGATGCGCTCCCTCAGCAGGAGCGAGTAGATGTCAAAGGCCCGCTCCCCCCTAGCACCACTCTCGATTACCATGGGAATGACATTAAATGGGTTGATGTTCATTTTTCCTCCTCCTTCCTTGCTCCAGCGTGCATATTTGCGTCCTTGGCTATCTCCACAAGCCGGTTTATGGTTTTTCGGGTGAGCAAAATCTGCCGTATGGACTCACGGGAGCGCGGGGAACCGAGCGCCCGCCACAGCGCCTCCTTATTCTCCCCGGCATTTGACACCATATTCTCAATCTCAGCATCAATCTCAGACTCCTCCACCTCAATCTTCTCTTCTTCAGCAACCTTGCCCAAGACGAGCGACCGGGTGACCCTTCTCACTGCTATCGGATACAGCTCCTCATGTAGCTGCTCCTCCGTCTTGTTGGTGCTTTCCAGGTATTCCTCCAAACTTCCCCCTTGTATCTGGAAGCGCCTTGACTGTTCATCAATCAGCCGGTGTATCTCCGCCTCCACCAGAATCGGCGGGAACTCAACTTGAGCCTGGTCAACCACGGCGTCAATCACCTTTTCCTCAAAATCCATTCTGGCCTTCTCCTCAGCCCTGAGCTTCAGGTTAGTGGCGACCTCCTCTTTAAGCGCCGCCACCGTCTTCAACTCCGGGCCAAGCTGACGGGCAAACTCGTCATTGAGCTCAGGCAGTATCTCCTCCTTTATCTCCGCCACCCTCACCTTAAAAGAGGCCTCTTTCTCCCTTAATTTTTCGGGGAAATCGGCGGGCAACTGAAGCTTGAACTCCTTCTCCTCTCCCTTCTTCATTCCGGCCAGCTGGTGGCTAAAGCCGGGCACCGGGTAGGTCGAATCGCGCACCAGCTGGTACTGGGCCCCCTTCTGGTTGATAAAGGGCTCACCCCCAACATGGCTTTCAATGTCCAAAACCACCAAATCGCCAAAGTCCGCCGCCCGGTCCACCGGCTCCCAGGTAGCATTTTGATGACGCAAGCGCTCAATCACGGCGTCAACCCGATCATCGGTTACCTCCACCGGCTCTGGCGCGACCTGAATATGATGATAGTCGCCGAGCTTGACCACCGGCATCAGCGGCACAGTTGCCTTAAATATCACCGGGTCCGTCTGGATTAGCTCAATATGAGGCTGGGCGATGGCTTCAATCTGCTGCTCCTTCAGCGCCTGCTCATAAGCCTGGGGGACGAGATGACTCAGCGCATCCTCCATAAAGCTCTCTTTACCCAGGTAGCGCTCCAGCACCTCCCGCGGCGCCTTTCCCTTGCGGAAGCCGGGGATATTGGTCTTCTTAACCAGGCGCCGATATGCCTCGGCCAGAGACTTCTCTACCTCCGCCGGCTCCATCTCAATGGTCAAAAATGCCTGGCTATTTTCAATCTTCTCCCTGGTTACCTTCACGGTGCCTCCATCGGTCTAGCTAGCTTTTGGATTTCCCCTGATAATATTTTATAAAACCAGCGACATTCATGGCGATAATGCCATCAGTCAGGTATTTATACAAGGACTTTCTTTTCCTCACCGGTTCCAGTTCCCGCAATAGCTGCGCCCTGAACTCCTCCGCTGCCCGCTCCAGCCCCCCTTCCGCTATTGCCCTGGCGATTATCTTATCCCAGGCCTGAAGCTTATTCCTGGCTAGCTCCAAGTTCTCCTGAACCTTGCCGCTGGCATCAAAGTGGGCGAAGTAAATGCGGCTTGCCCCGAGGGCCATCAACCTCTCCAGGGTATCAAGGTACTGCTCCAAATCAAAGCTGGGCTCGGGCGTAACCGGCAGCACCACCTCATTTTCCAGCACCGATATCCCTATGGCATCCCCGCTGAACAGCCCGTTATTGCGGCTCTCATAGATACAGAGCTCATGCGAGGCATGCCCCGGGGCAGCAACGATTCGCAGAGCCTGCTTTTCACTTAAGTCAATCACCTCACCACCGCTCACTGGTTTCACCCGCTCCTCTGCAATCGGCGCTACTTGGCCAAACATCCGCATCGCCTTCTCTCCCTGAGTCTCGGCCACGCTGCTCACCAGCCTGGTTGGGTCCACCAGGTGCCTCGCCCCTTTATGATGCACCACCACCTGCGCCTGGGGCATACTCTCCAGCAGAACCCCTGCCCCACCAGCGTGGTCCAGATGGATATGCGTCACCATGACATAGTTGATATCCCCAGCTTCAACCCCAATTTTTTTGATTCCCTCCAGAACGGTGGCCACCGAGGTAGTCGGCCCAGCGTCAATCAGCGCCTTTTTACTCTCATTGATGAGATAGACGCTCCCCCACTTGGGGATGCCGTACAGGCGGTTATCAATGAGATATATGTTTTCGGCTACTTCTTTTATGTCAACCATAAAACTATTCTTCACGCAGCTCAATATGTAGTTCAGCCAGCTGCGCCTCGCTGACGGGCGAAGGGGCATTGAAGGTCAAATCAAGGGCGCTCTGTGTCTTGGGAAAGGCGATCACCTCCCGGATGGTCTCCCTCCCCGCCAGCAGCATGACGATGCGGTCAATGCCGAGGGCGATGCCGCCATGAGGTGGGGCGCCATATTCAAAGGCCTCCAGCATATGGCCAAAACGCTCCTCAATCTCCTCATCGCGGTAGCCCAAAAGTCTGAACACCTTTCGCTGCAGCTCCGCGGTGTGGATTCTGAGGCTGCCACCACCTATCTCATAGCCATTGCACACCATATCATAGTGCTTGCTGCGCACCTTCCCCGGGTCAGTATCAATCAGCGGTATGTCTTCATCCCAGGGTTTAGTGAAGGGGTGGTGCTCTGAATCCCATCGCCCGGCTTCCTCGTCCCAGCGGAACAAGGGGAAATTTTTGATGTAGGCAAAGGCAAGCGTATTCGGCTCCGCCAGTTTGAGCCGAGCGCCCATCTCCTGGCGCAGCTCCCCCAAGGCCAGATTGACCACCTTAGCCTCCCCAGCGACGACGAGAAGGAGGTCGCCCATCTTCGCCTCCAGGCGTCTGGCCATCTCCTTCACCTCATCCGTGGTGAGAAACTTGGCCGCTGCCGACCGTACCTTCTCCATGGATAAGCCGTCCAAGCCTCCGCCGGCGGAGTCACCCAGAGATATGGTCACCAGCCCCCCTGCCCCACAGCTCCGCGCTAGCTCATTTAGCTCCTCAAGCTGCCGGCGGGTATAATCAGCACAGCCGGGGGCACAGATACCCTTGACCTTGCCGCCACTGGCGACCGCCTCGGCGAAGATGGAGAAGCTGGACTTTGCCACGATATCAGAGAGGTCCTTTATCTCCATGCCAAAGCGCAGATCAGGTTTATCCGTGCCGTAGCGGTCCAGAACCTCAGCGTAGCTCAAACGAGGAAATGGTGTGAGCACCCGCATCTGGGGTTTGACCGCGGCCACCAAGGAGACAAAAAGCTCCTCCATCAGACAGAGGATATCCTCCTCCTCAACGAAGCTCATCTCCAGGTCAAGCTGGGTGAACTCGGGCTGACGGTCAGCGCGGGTGTCCTCATCACGGAAGCAGCGGGCGATCTGATAGTACTTCTCCATCCCGGCGACCATGAGCAGCTGTTTCAGCTGCTGGGGGGACTGGGGCAGCGCATAGAACTTCCCTGGGTGGAGACGGCTCGGCACGAGATAATCACGCGCCCCCTCCGGGGTGCTCTTAATGAGAATGGGGGTCTCAATCTCAATAAAGCCATTGGCATCAAGAAAATCGCGGATAAATTTCACCACCTGATGGCGCAGCATCATACTCTCCCTCATCCGCGGCCGTCGCAGGTCAAGATAGCGGTACTTCAGCCGCAGGTTTTCCTCCACCTCAACATCCTCATTGACGTAGAAGGGCGGCGTCTTGGACGGATTCAGTATCTCCGCCTCCTGGGCGATAATCTCAACCTCCCCGGTGGGCAATTTGGGGTTTTCCGTTCCCCGGGGACGCCGAGCGACCTCTCCGCTTACCCTCACCACGTACTCACTGCGCATCCTATCGGCCACCTTGTGGCTGGCCTCTGATACCTCTGGGTTGAAGGCAACCTGAACGATGCCCTCTCTATCGCGCAGGTCAATGAAGATAAGCCCCCCGTGGTCCCGGCGGCGGTCCACCCAGCCCGCCAGGGTTACCTTTTTGCCAACGTGTTCTTTGCGCAATTCACCACAGCTATGAGTCTTGAGCAAGGCCGTCCCCCGACAAGGAACTATATTAGAGGATAGACTTCACCGCGGCAATGATTTCCTCTTCCTGAGGAAATACCACCCTCTCTAGATTGCGATTTACCGGAATGATGACATCAGGAGTGGCCACCCGCTTGATGGGGGCATCCAGATGGTCAAAGGCTATTTCCTGAACCTGGGCCACGATCTCCGCCCCCACGCCGCAGGTTTTTATCGCCTGATGCGCCACCACCAGCCTCCCCGTCTTTTTAACCGAATCAACGATGGTGTCAATATCCAGCGGACGCAGCGTGCGCGGGTCAATCACCTCCACCTCAATCCCCTCCCCAGCCAAAGTCTGCGCCGCGTTCAGCGCCTTGGGCAAGAGCGTTCCCCAGGCAACCACGGTCACGTCCTTCCCCTCCCGCTTGATGGCCGCCTTCCCCAGCGGCACCACATAGTCTTCATCGGGCACGGCGCCACTCAGGCTGAGCAAAGTGGTGGGCTCAATGAATACCACCGGGTTGGGGTCTCTGATGGCTGCCTTTAAGATTCCCTTGCCATCATAAGGGTCAGAGGGCATGACTACTTTAAGGCCGGGCACATGGACAAACCAGGCCTCAAAGCTCTGCGAGTGCTGGGCCCCAAGGCCAAGGCCTCCCTCGGCATTGGTCTTGATAACCATAGCCAGCTCCGGCTTACCCCCGGAGAGATAGCGCATCTTGGCAGCGTGATTCACGATTTCATCCATGGCGATGGTGCTCCAGTCAATGCGCATTATCTCAACGATGGGACGCATGCCCACCAGAGCTGCACCAACGCCAAAGCCAACGATAGCCGTCTCCGATATGGGGGTATCCTTGACCCGCTCCTCACCGAACTCTTGATATAGGCCCCGGGTGGTGCCGAAGGCTCCACCAAATTTCCCCAGGTCCTCCCCCATGAGGAAGACTCTTTCATCGCGAGCCATCTCCTCTTTTATCGCCTCAGCGATAGCTTCCCGATAGGTTATTTTGCGCTCCGCCACTTCAGTCGCCTCCTTCCGGAGCATAGATGTCTTCAAACGCCGTCTCCGGGCTTGGCTCGGGGCTGCTTATGGCAAAGTCCACCGCCTCCTCAAATTCCCGCTGCGCCTCAGCCTCAATTTGTTTCGCCCCCTCCTCGGTGAGATAGCCCGTGGCGATCAGCTTCTCACGGAAAATCTTGACCGGGTCATATTTCTGCCACCACTCCTCCAGCTCACCCTTGGGCCGGTACTCGGTGCCGGCCACCGTGGCCACACGGAGGCTGTGCTCGGGCGAGAGGCGGTAGGTGATACACTCAATCAAGCTTGGCCCCTCGCCTCTCCTGGCTCTATCCACCGCCGCCTTCACCGTCTCATAGACGGCGATGACGTCAGTGCCATCTATCCGGTAGCCTGGCATGTTATAGGCAGCCGCCCTTGCCGAGATATCCAGGTTGGCACACCCCTTGGACTGGGGCAGGGTCATGGCATATTGGTTATTGGTACAGAGGAACACCGTGGGCACCTTCCACAGCGCCGCCAGATTCAGTCCTTCGTGGAAGGTGCCGCGGTTGCTCGCCCCGTCACCGAAGAAGTCAAGGCAGACCTGGTTAGAGCGGCGCATCTTGATCGCCAGACCAACGCCACCGGCCAGGGTTATCCCCCCACCGACAATGGCACTGGTGCCGAGAAAGTTGCGCTCAAAATCAGAAACGTGCATTGAGCCACCCTTGCCTCCGGTGCAGCCGGTAGCCTTGCCGAAGACCTCGGCCAGTATCACCCTCATATCCGCGCCCCTGGCCAGGACATGGCCATGGGCACGGTGGGTGGACATGATGTAATCCCGCTCCTCCAGAGCGTGGCAAGCTCCCACCGCCACTGCCTCCTCCCCCATGGAAACATGCCCAGTCCCCACGATGTAACCTTCCTCAAAGTAACGGGGAAGGCTCATCTCAAAGATGCGTATCGCCACCATACGCCGGTACATGCTGAGGAGGTCTTCCTTGCTTAGTTGCATCGCCGTTCTCCTGCTCAGTTTCTTCCAGAAACACTGGAATTTCCCTTTGAAAGATACCATAATTCGCCTGCCCCGTCAAAAAACCCCGCCCATAGACCGGAGTTTGCACTGCTCTTATCAAGATATTAAGATTAAGGCTAGCAAACGAGATGCCCCCAAAATGGCACCCTTTGCTCTAGAGAGTATCCTCATTGTTTGGCTTGATAAAACCGCACGCAGTTTTTCAGCAATGGGGTGGAAGTACCGCCACCTTCTTCACCTATACCCATCTCAGCCATGACCTGTGCACCGGGCTGCTCACCGCGCTACTCCCGCTCATCCGAGAAGGCCTGGGGCTAAGCTATTTACAATCAGGAATGCTCCTCTCCGCCTTCACCATCACCGCCGGCCTTTCCCAGTTTCCCGGAGGGTGGCTTGGCGACCGGGTTCGCCGTGATATCGCCATCGCCATCGGTCTCGGCGGCGTTGGTCTCATGGCTCTAGCAGTCGGCCTGAGCCCAGCTTACTACCCCATGCTCTTCATCCTGATTGTGATGGGGATTTTCGCCGGGGCTTACCATCCCTCAGCAGTATCAATGCTCTCCGGCCTCTTTGAGGAGAGGCGAAGGGGCAAGGTGATCGCCCTGCACATGGTGGGGGGCAGCATTGGCTTTACCATCGGCCCAGTCTTGGGAGGACTCATCGCCGAGTTTCTGGGGTGGCGCTTCGCTTACATCATCCTGAGCCTGCCCGCCATGGCGGCAGTGCCGCTGATTTTGAGAAAGTTCAGGCAAAGAACTACCCGTGAGCCCCTGGGCCAGATACCCTCAGAGCCTGGCCGCTCACCTGAGCTTCCGCGCCTGCATATCCTTCAGGTGCTGCGACCGATCGCCATCATCTTCACCCTGGCCATCGCCATGCAGCTTATCGCCGGCTCCGCCATGGCCTTCATCCCCATCTACCTCGTGGATAAGCACCATATCGCCCCCGCCTACGCCGCCATGATGATGGGCATCGTCAGGATTGGGGGCATCGGGGGCAGTCTGTTTGGCGGCTGGCTATCCGATAGGTGGGGCAGAAAGAGAGCCATCTTCCTGACGCTGGTGGCCACTGGCCCGGTCCTCTATCTACTCGCCCAACTGCCCATGAGCGCCGGGCTTATCATAATCCTATTCCTCTTTGGCCTGCTCATGTACATGAGGCAGGCCACCGTCCAGCCATTCCTCATGAGCAGCGTCTCTCCCCAGTTCAGAGCCACCCTGTTCGGCATCTACTTTGGCCTGGGTCTGGAGGGGAGAAGTCTGCTGCAGCCCATAGCTGGGCATTTCATGGATATCTTCGATATGGTGAGCGTATTTACGGCTATCGCCCTAGTCAGTATGGGGTTGTCACTGGCGGCGCTAGTGCTCTCCAGAAAAGCTTGAACTGCGGCGCCTTTTGACCGGGCCATCCGCCCACCTGGGGCCTAGTCATGCGCCTTCTTCACATAGACCCTGATCTCCGCACCCGCCTCCTCTATCCCCAGAAACTCGTGCCCGGTGGTCTGGCACCAAGCTGGCATGTCTTGCTTTATCCCCTTATCATCAGCTATCACCTCAAGGACTTCCCCGGTCTTAAGCTCTTTGATTTTCTCCGCCGTTTTGACCACGGGCATCGGGCAATAAAGTCCGACGCAGTCCAGGGTTTGATCCGCTTTCATCGCTTCTTCCTCCTTGGCTTGCCTCCGCTTAAATATCAGCTAGATGAAAAGGGTTACCTTTGACTTACGCGCTTCACCCAGGAAAAAGGCCGCCCCGGCTAGGCTATCCACCTCGCCACGGAAAGCATCCTCAGGTAAGCCCATCACGCCACAGGTGGTGGAACAGGGTATCAGCTTCACCCCCATCTCTTTGGCCATGGTGATGAACTCGTCAACGGAGGGCATATTGGTCTCCTTCATCAGCCGCTTCATCATCCAGGTTCCCAGGCCAAACATATTGAATTTGGAGAGCTTCAACCGCTTGGAGCCACCCCGGTTGATGAGCCCCAATAGCTTTCTGGCCAGCCCCTTGCTTTTAATGCTGCCCTCGTTTCGCTTGATGATATTCAGCCCCCAGAAGGTAAAGTACATGCTGACATCCATGCCCATGCTGGCGGCGGTGGTGGCCAGGATAAATCCAGCCAGCGCCTTGTCCAAGTCGCCGCTGAACATGACTATGGTCAGTTTCTCCTTCTCCTCAGCCATTTTGGCTTGCTCCTTTTAAGTTTCCTCGCCCTTGATCTCGGCTCCGCAATAAGGGCACACCCTCTGGTCTCGGGGCACCGGGCTGCGGCACTTGGGACAGTAGAACACGGTTATCCCGCAGGCCTGGCAGTAAGCACCGTCCGGAGCCGCCATCTCCGCATCACAGTAGGGGCAGAAAAGACGCTGTTTCCTTTCCTCTTGCTCTGCCATCACTTCTTCCCCCCTTTGTTTTTCTTGCTCAGATAATCATCTATGGCCTTGCTCAGCGCCTGAGCACCGAGGTTGGAGCAGTGAAACTTGTTCTTGGGCAGCCCCTCAAGTTCATCAGCCACCAGCTGAGGGGTGATCTTCCTCGCCTCCTCCAGGGTTTTGCCCTTGGCCATCTCACTGACCATGCTGGATACCGCGATGGCGGCCCCACAGCCGAAAGTTTTGAACTTGACGTCCTCCAGACGGTTGTCCTTGACCTTGATGTAAAAGGTCATCATATCCCCGCACACTGGATTACCCACCTCGCCGATGCCATCCGGGTTCTCAATCTCGCCCACATTGCGGGGGTTCATGAAGTGGTCCATCACTTTTTCACTATATATGGGCATACCTACTTGCCTCCTTTGCCTGCCTTGGTGAACTTGGCGTAAAGCGGCGACATCTGCCGCAGCCGGTCAACGATGGGCGGCAGCACCTCCAAGACGTAATCTATATCTTCATCGGTATTATCCAGACCCAGGGTAAAGAGGATGGAGCCCTGCGCCAAGGCGTGCGGCAGCCCCATGGCCAGGAGCACATGAGAGGCCTTGAGCGCCCTTGAGGTGCAGGCGGAGCCGCTGGTGACCGCCACCCCTTGGCTATTTAGCCACATAAGCATGGATTCACCTTCAATAAACTCAACGCAGAAGCTGGCATTCCCGGGAAGGCGGTTTTGAGGATGACCAGTTACCACTACACGTTCTATCTTCCGGGGAAGCTCAGTTAATAGGCGGTCACGGAGATGGGTGAGGTGCTTGATTCGGGCCGGCATATCCATTCTCGCCAGCTCCGCCGCCTTTCCCAGACCGACGATGGCGGGCACGTTCTCCGTGCCGGCACGCCGCCCGCCTTCCTGGACCCCGCCATCAAGGAGGGGTATAATGCGCACCCCCTTGCGCACCCAGAGGGCACCCACCCCCTTCGGGCCGTAGAACTGGTTTCCCGCCAGACTTAAAGTATCCACCCCGAGCTCCTTCACCTTCACCGGTATGGTTCCCGCCGTGGCCACGGCATCGGTGTGGAAAAGGATACCATTCTCCCTGGTGATGCGGGCGATCTCCTCTATCGGCTCTATGGTGCCCACCTCAGCATTGGCATGCATCACTGATACCAGTATCGTGTCCTTCCTTAAGTTTCGGCGCACCTCATCAGGGTCAACCACCCCGTATTTGTCCACCGGCACTAGCGTCAGCTCAAACCCCCACTTCTCCAGGGTGCGCGCCGAGTAAAGCACGGAGAAATGCTCCACCGCCGAGACGACCACATGCTTACCTTTGGCCTGCTGGGCCAGCGCCAGCCCCTTGATGGCAAAGTTATTGCTCTCCGTGCCGCTCCCGGTGAAGATTATCTCCTCAGCCTCCGCCCCGATAAGCTGCGCCACCTGCTCCCGCGCCCTCTCCACCGCCTCACGCGCCGCATCTCCCCAGCTATGTAGACAGGAGGGATTACCAAATAGCTCCCCCAGATAAGGGAGCATCGCCTCTCTCACCTCGGGGAGGAGAGGCGTCGTCGCCGCATTGTCCAGATACACTTGCCTCATAATATCAGGTAACCTTCGTCCAAAATTACCGTGAGCAAATCAACTCTTCTTTATCCTTTCCTGCAGCCCCTTCTTCATGGCCAGCAGGAGCTTTTGTTCGCCTTTAGCATGCCGCTCAAAAAGCTTAAGGGTGTGGTTCATATAAACCCGTATCCCCCAGGCCTTACCATGCCACACCACGTGATGCGCTTCCGCCGCGTTCAGCTCGGCGACATCTATATCCAATTTGGCCAGCCGCTCCCTGAGCTCAGCGTGCTCGGCAAGCCAGCCCCGCAGGCGGGAAAGCTGCGCCTCATCACCATACTCCTCCACGGCAGGCAGAAGCGCCGTTTCCTCACGATTGAAGTGAGCCTCAATCCCCCGGCGGACCATCTCCAGTGATTCCTGCCAGCTCCGCACTCCCTGCTGCCGGCTGGTCAACCTCTCCGGGACAAAATCCTCCTGGGCTCTGTCCAGCACCTTGATGGCACCGGCATCATTGGCCACCTGGTCCAGGTCTTTTAGCCCCCGGATGATACTCTTGTGCTCCTCAATAATCTGCTCGACCAGGGCCAGAACTTGAGACGCTTCCATCAGTTACCTCCTTAGGCTCCTCAGAGGCCAAGAAAAGTATAACACAAAGCTATCTGACTGACCAGAGCGGGGGATCTCGGCTGTCCTCTCCGGATGCCCCTTAGGGTACTCAAGGCTCATTTTAGCCCGAAAGATGTCCTCCATAATATGACTTATGTCACATACCGGGCATATTACCTCAGAGAAGGCAGGGCTTGATTCAGGCCATACTGTATGGTAGTATCTAGCATATCCTTATTGATAAGGAAGGATGCAGTCAAATGCCCACCACGGTCAGGCAGTACCAGTATGCCAAAATCAAGCCGACTCTCCTCGCCAGGATGAAGAAGATTGAGGGGCAAGCCAGAGGCATCCGGCGCATGATTGAGGAAGAACGCTACTGTATTGATATCGTGCAGCAGCTCACCGCCCTCTGCGCCGCCGCCGATGAGCTCTCCCTGCTCATCCTGCAGAGTCACATTGAGGGTTGCGTCGCCGAGGCCATCCGGGGAGAGCGCGGCGAGGAACACATCAGGGAGCTGATGGAGACCATCCGCAAAGCCATAAAGCGCTAATATGGTAACCGGCCCCGGCAAAACCAGCCAAGCTAGATAGGACATAAGGAGGCACGTAATGGCTATTGACCCAGTCTGCAAGATGGAAGTGGATGAGGCAAAAGCAGCGGCCACCTCTGAGTATCAAGGAAAGAAATACTACTTCTGCGCTATCGGTTGCAAGAAAGCCTTTGACCAAGACCCGGAGAAGTATCTAGCCGAAGAGAAGAAATAGCGCCTTATTCCTCCACCGGGGCGCCATGCTGGATAATCTCCAGATTGCAGCTGGGATGCCGCTGGCACCACCGCTGGCACTTCTCCGCCCATTCCTTCTCTTCGTAGCCAAAGCCGCATTCTTCACAAACGTAGAGGGTTTTATCGTTCTTCTTTAGCTCTTTAACCATGGCTCATCTCCCACCGCCGAACTCTCATGCCGCCAGCCGCTGTAGGTAGCGGTGGGCCTGCAGCGCCGCTTTAGCACCTTCCCCCGCGGCAATGATGATCTGCTTTTCTGGGATATCGGTCACGTCCCCGGCGGCATAAAGGCCGGGCACCGAGGTCTCATTGGTTCGGCTTATCCGCACCTCCCCCAGCTCATTGAGCTCAACCAGCCCCTTCACCGCGTCAGAATTGGGCACCAGCCCAATCTCAATGAAAACGCCGCTAACATCAAGCCGCTTTATCTCGCCGCTCTTTAAATCCTTGATAACAACCTCCTCCACAAAATCCTGCCCCACGATCTCCTGCGTCGCGTGCTCGGTGAAAATGGTGAGGTTTTTGGCATCGGCCAGCCGTTCCACAAGGATAGGGTCACCGGTTAGCGACGTCACCGAAACCAGGTCAACGTGTTCGGCGATTTTCACCATATCCAGCGCCGCCTCAAGCGCCGAGTTACCTCCCCCCACCACCAACACCCTTTGCCCGGCAAAAACGGGGCCATCACAGATGGCGCAGTAAGTTACCCCCCTCCCGGCGAACTCCACCTCGCCGGGCACATTTAGTTTCCTGGGGCGCTTGCCGGTGGCGAAGATAACCGCTTTTGCTTGATAACGCTCACCGCTCTCGGCGAGCGCCTCAAAGCCTCCCTCAATCTTGGCCAGACGGGATACCTTATCACCAATCTTCTGGTCAATGGGAAATTGGCTGACCTGGGTCTGGAACTTATTTATCAGCTCGGGGCCCTCAATAAACTGATAGCCGAGATAATTCTCAATGCCTAGGGTGGTGTTTATCTGACCACCGATATCGCCGCTGATAAGCAGAGTACTTAGCCGCTTGCGCGCCGCATAGACGCTGGCGGCAAGCCCGGCCGGGCCCCCGCCGACTACCATCAAATCATACATACGCGTCTCCTCGGGCAAGATAGATGGACATATCCTCGCCCTTTTCCTTCTGCGCCAAGACCGGGCTATGAGAGCAGGCTATCTAACTTGGCTTGATTAAAGCCAACGATGACCTCATCATCCACCAGAATCACCGGAACTCCCATCTGCTTTGACTTCTGGATCATCTCCTTGGCCTTGTCTCTATCCGCGGCCACGTCATACTCGGTGAAGGGAATCCCCTTCTGGGTGAGATACTCCTTGGCCCTCTTGCAGTAAGGACAGGTGGGGGTTGAATAGATAACCACTTTCTTATCTGCCATGTTTACCTCCCGCGCTATTAGTGGTAAGCTTTAGTACTTTGCTTTGATTAATTATATCATAAACAGGCTTCACTCATTGTGTATGTGATGTATGTCATATACAGAGGCCAACTGGTGATATAATTTTGAATAGAGCTAGTTTTAAGGCCAGGAGGTAGGTAGTGAAACCGGAACAAGACAAAACCCTGGAGGGGCTGCAGACCGCAATCCAGATGGAGAGCGAAGGCAAGGAGTTCTACCTGAAAGCAAGCCAGCAAAGCGGCAACGAAGCCGGGAGGAAGCTCCTGGAGACGCTGGCCGCTGAGGAAGACATTCACCGGCGGAAGTTTGAGGAGATATATGAGGCCATCAGGAACCAGCAGGCCTGGCCCAAGACAGATTTCCGGCCAGATGGGGGCCGGGGGCTGAGGACGATATTCGCTCAAGCCACCGATAAGCTGGGCACCGGGATAAAGGCCGCCCAGAGCGAGCTGGACGCGGTGCAAACAGCCATGGATATGGAGGGCAAAACCCACGATTTCTACCAAGCGCAAAGCAAACACGCCACCTATGATGCGCAGCGAGACTTCTACGAGGCTCTGGCTGGCCAGGAAAGAGAGCACCAACTGATTCTGCTTGACTACTATGAGTACCTAAAGGACCCGGCAGGGTGGTTTGTCAGCCACGAGCACCCTACCCTGGACGGTGGCTAAAGAGACAAAAACCAAAGGGAATAACGGAGGGAAACCGCGATGCAACCAAGAGAGATAAGACCGAAAATTTATTCGGTGGGCGCCGTTGACTGGGACAGACGGCTGTTTGATGCCCTGATCCCACTCCCCGACGGCACCAGCTACAATGCCTATCTCATCCAGGGCAGCCAAAAAACCGCCCTCATTGACACCGTGGACCCGACCATGGAGCAGGTACTGCTCAATAACCTGGAGCAGCTTGGCGTGGCCAATATAGACTACGTGATCACCAACCACGCTGAACAAGACCATTCCGGCACCCTGCCCACGGTGCTGGAGCGATACCCCAAAGCCAAGGTCATCTGCACGCCCAAGTGCCGGGATATGCTCGTGAATCTGAATCTAGCCCCAGCAGAGAAAATCACCGCCGTTGCCGATAAGGAGACCCTCTCCCTGGGGGATAAGACCCTGGAGTTCATCCACGCCCCTTGGGTGCACTGGCCGGAGACAATGCTCACCTACCTTCAGGAAGAGAGAATTCTCTTCCCCTGCGACTTCTTCGGCTCGCACCTGGCCACCACCGACCTTTACGTCTCCGATGAGGGAGAGGTTCATGAAGCCGCCAAGAGGTACTACGCCGAGATCATGATGCCCTTCAGCGCCCAAATTCAGAAAAACCTGGAGAAGATAAAGGACTACGCCATTGATATCATCGCTCCCAGCCACGGCCCCATGTATCGCCGGCCAGAGTTCATCATCAAGCTGTATCACAGCTGGGCCTCTGATGCGCCGAAGAACATCGTCGTCCTGCCCTATACCTCCATGCACGGCAGCACCCGCCAGATGGTGGAATACCTGGTGAGGGCCTTGGTGCAGAGAGGGGTCACGGTAAAACAATTTGACCTGGCGGCGACCGACCTGGGCAAGCTGGCCATGGCGCTGGTTGACGCGGCCACAGTGGTTATCGGCACGCCCACCGTTCTGGGTGGCCCCCACCCCAACGCCGCCTACGCCACCCTGCTGGCAAACGCCCTGCGGCCCAAGGTGAAGTTCATCTCCATCATCGGCTCCTACGGCTGGGGAGGCAAGACAGTGGAACAGCTGGCCGGGATGATCCCCAACCTCAAGGTGGAGATAATCCCACCCGTGATAAGCAAGGGCTTCCCCAAAGAGGATGATTTCAGGGCCTTGGATAATCTGGCGAGCACCATCGCCCAAAAACACCAGGAAAATAACTTCACCTAAGTTATCCCCAAGGAGAAGGAGATGGACAAAGAGAAAATCATCGCCCTGCTGAACCAAGACCTGGAGGATGAACACGGCGCCATCATCCAGTACCTAAACCACGCCTATGGCATGGGAGAGGGCGAGATGGCCTGTGAGATTGAGGCCATCGCCCGGGACGAGATGCGCCACCTGGACTGGCTGGCGGAGACCATCGTGGCGCTGCCATCGCCCAGTATAAGGAGCATATCAGCCTCATTGATGACACCAAGATAAAGCGGTTGCTAGGGCGCATCCTCTCCGATGAAGAGGCCCATCATGACGACTTCGCCCACTTCGTGGACAAGGCAGAGAGGGAAGGAGTCAAGGACATAAGGGGCAGCCGCCAGGATAAGACCGCCCAGATGCTCAACTGGGGCGTGGAGCATGAGTACACCGTCATCCTGCAGTATCTGCTGCACTCTTACCTGGCTCCCAATGAGGAGGCCAAGGAGCAGCTGCAAGACCAGGCGGTAAACGAAATGCAGCATCTGGGTTGGCTTGCCGAAGAATTGGTCGGCAGCGGGGGAAGACCGGAGATCGAGCACACCGAGGTTGACCAGTCAACCAAACCGAGAGACATGCTCCAGGCGGATATCAAGATTGAAAAGGAAGTCGCCCAGGCCTATGATAAGGCGGCTCAAGAAACCGATGACCCTGGCCTAAAGAAACTGCTGCGCCGCATCCGGGATAACGAGCTCTATCACGTTGAAGTCTTCACTGACCTGCTGCAGGACATAGAGGGAGGAAAATAATGCTTGATGAACTAACTGAACTATTGGATAGCGCCATCTACAAGGAGATCGCCTCACAGGCCACCTACAAAGCGGCAGAGCGCCAGAGCCAAGACCCCGCAGTCAAGGAATTGCTCAAAGAGCTGGCCAAGGAAGAACAAGGCCACTCCCAGCGGCTGAAGAAGCTTAAAGAACAGGGCCTGACCAAGCGGGAGGGGCCCGAGGAGCAGGTGCCCAATCTCAAGCTCAGTGAGTACTTAACCGGCGGTGACAGGCTGGAGGGCGCTGGACTACAGGATACGCTCATCTTCGCCATGAAGCGGGAGCAGCAGGCGGTTGAGTTCTACTCCAGGATGATGAGCCTGATGCGAGAGGAGACGGCCAAAAATCTCTGCGCTGACCTGGCTCATGAAGAACTCAAACACAAGCTGAGACTGGAGAGACTCTACGATGACTTGTTTTATGGAGAGAGCTGAGGGATAATTAAGTAATTACGTGGGGAGGTCAGAGCATGGCTGAATTATCGCTTCCGTTTGAGACCAAATACTTTCCGATAAAGAAATACTTTGATGTTTACCGCCGCTCCATGGAGGAGAATGAGGAATTCTGGGCGGAGCAGGCACGCAATCTGGACTGGTTTCGGCCCTGGGATAAAGTGCTGGAATGGGATCCGCCCTGGGCCAACTGGTTCGCCGGCGGGCTGCTGAACGCCTCCTATAACTGCGTTGACCGCCACACCAAGAACTGGCGCCGGAGCAAGGTGGCCATCTACTGGGAAGGTGAGCCGGGAGACGTCAGGGTCTTGAGCTACTCCACGCTATTCAGTGAAGTCAACCGGTTCGCCTCGGTGCTGAAGAAATGTGGCATCGGCAAGGGGGACAAGGTAGCCCTATATCTACCCATGATTCCAGAGCTACCTATCTTCATGCTTGCCTGCGCCCGCATTGGCGCCCCCCACACCGTGATTTTCTCTGGTTTTAGCGCCCAGGCGCTGGCGGACCGGGTCAATGACGTGGAGGCTAAGCTACTGGTCACCGCTGACGGGGGCTTCCGCCGGGGCAAGATACTGCCCTTAAAACCCATCTCCGATGAAGCCCTGGAGAAATGCCCCTCGGTGGAGAAGAGCATCGTGGTCAGGCGAGCCAACGTCCAAGTCAACATGAAGGAGCGAAGAGACTTCTGGCTGCATGACCTATTGGAGGAGGCAGAACCTTACGTTGAGCCTGAGCCAGTGGAGTCAAACCACCCCCTCTACGTCCTCTATACTTCGGGCACCACGGGCAAGCCCAAGGGAATCGTCCACGGCACCGGCGGCTACCTGGTCCATAACTACGCCACCTACGGATGGGTCTTTGACCTTAAAGAAGAATCAGTTTACTGGTGCTCGGCTGACGTGGGCTGGGTTACCGGGCACAGCTCCATCGTCTATGCCCCGCTGGCGCACGGGGCCGCCATCGTGCTCTATGAAGGGGCCCCCGACTATCCCTCCATTGACCGCTGGTGGGAAATCATTGAGAAATACGGAGTTACCATATTCTATACCTCGCCCACCGCCATCAGGATGTTCATGGGGCACGGTGAGGAATGGCCCAAAAAACATGACCTCAGCAGCCTGGAGCTACTGGGCAGCGTGGGCGAGGCCATCAACCCCGAAGCCTGGCTCTGGTACTACAAGCACATCGGCAACGAGAGATGCCCCATCGTGGACACCTGGTGGCAGACGGAGACCGGGGGCATCATGATCTCGCCAGCCCCGGGGATAGAGCTTGTCCCCCTAAAGCCTGGTTCAGCGACATTCCCCCTCCCTGGCGTGGATGCTGACATCTTTGATGAAGACGGCAATCCAGTGCCGACTGGGGAGAGGGGGCTCCTGGTCATCAAGAGGCCCTGGCCGGGGATGCTGGTCGGCGTCTATGGTGACCCAGAGCGCTACAAGAAATCCTACTGGTCGCGCTTCCCAGGCTGTTACTTCACTGGAGACTACGCGGTGAGGGATAGCGATGGCTACTTCTGGCTTCTGGGCAGAGCCGATGAAATACTGAAAATCGCCGGGCACCGAATAGGCACCGCCGAACTGGAGGACGCCGCCGTCTCCCATCCTCAGGTGGCCGAGGCTGCCGTGGTGGGCAAGCCCGACCCAATCAAAGGCGAGACCATCGTCATGTTCGTCCGGCTCAAAGAGGGAGTTACCCCTTCCCCAGAGCTGAAGAAGGAACTAGCTAATCACATGCGCAGCACGGTGGGACCGATAGCCGTCCCCGAGGACATTGACTTTGTCACCTCCCTCCCCAAGACACGGAGCGGCAAAATCATGCGCCGGGTCTTGAAGGCAGTGGCCAGCGGCCTCAGCGTTGGGGACCTCACCACCCTAGAAGATGAGGCCTCCGTGGAAGAAGTGATCAAGAGCTTCCAGGAGCTGAAAAAGGCGAAGGAGCAGGAGAAATAAGGCCGCAGGAATTGGTCAGATGCTAGAGGCCAAGATACTGAGTGAATACCGCAACGTGGCGGTGGTGGGGCTCTCACCCAAACCAGAGCGGCCCAGCTACCATGTGGCCAGCTACCTGGCGGAGCAAGGCTACAATATAATTCCAGTCAACCCCAAGGCGCCAGAAATACTGGGCAAGACCAGCTACCCTGACCTCAGCTCCATACCCGAGGCCGTGGAAGTGGTGGATATCTTCCGCCGCCCTGAAGAAGTGATGCCCATCGTGGAAGAGGCCATCAAAATCGGCGCCAAAGCAGTGTGGATGCAGGAGGGGATAATCAACGAGGCCGCCGCGGCCAAGGCCAGAGAAGCTGGCCTCATGGTGGTTATGGATAAATGCATGCTTAAAGAACACCAGCGCCTGGCCCAAGAACAGTCCACCTGATGCTTGGATAACCCACATCAGCATTTCCTGGAGAGGGCCATCGCCCATGGGCCTGATGCTTATGTAAAGTATAAGGAAGGAGGGCATACCTCCCATGACCAGCAAAGTAACTGTGGGCATACTGATTTTTCTCGTGCTCCTCAGCGGTGGCCTCGCCTACTACGCCTATTCCCTCGGCCAGCAGATTGACGCCCTGGGGACACAGCTCCTGACCTTCCAGACAGAGCAGGCCGCCCAGATGGAGACCCTGCATGACGAGTTTACCGCCTTAAGCGCCGAAACGCTGGCCGGGATGACCAGACTAGAGGACAAAATAGACGAAAACCTGGCCAGGATTGACACTCTGGAGGGAGAAACCACTCAGAACCAAGCCCAGCTTGAGGCGCTGGAAGACGCTTTAGGCAGCACTCTGGCTAAGATTGACACCCTGGAAGCTGAGGTAAGAGATACCGCGGAACTTCCCCGCGCAGTAATCCGGGCAGATAAGGTCTACCAAAAGGTGAGCCAGGCTACCGTCAGGATCAGCAACGGGGAGAGAACCATCGGCTCCGGGTTTATCTTTGATAGTGAGGCTCATGTGCTGACCGCCTACCATGTCGTGGAGGATCTGGACAAGATATACGTCGTTTTCCCTGATGGCAGAATTTCGCCAGCCGCCATCACCGGCAGCGACTTCTTCAGTGATGTGGCCGTGCTTGAGCTTGAAGAAGAGCTCGCCGTTGAGCCGCTGGCGCTGGCTGACTCGGCCAAGGTAAGGATCGGCGAACCGGTGGCGGCGATCGGCAATCCCTTTGACCTCACCGAAACGCTGACCACGGGCATCGTCAGCCAGCTTGATAGGTTCGCCGAAATAGAGTACGATGCCCAGACGCGCTGGGTGGCCAACCTCATCCAGTTTGACGCCGCGGTAAATCCGGGCAACTCCGGCTGCCCCCTGGTGAACTCCGCGGGAGAGGTCATCGGCATGGTCATCGCCCGCATTGAGCCATACGAGGGCGATGGCATCTACTACGCCATCTCCTCCAACAAACTAAAACGGGTTAGCGCCTCGCTCATCGCCCAGGGCTCCTTTGACTATCCCTGGCTGGGTCTGGGCATAACTGACCTCACCCCGGAGATGGTGCAGAGCCGGGCTCTGGACACGGCCAACGGGGTGCTGGTGCAGGAGGTGGTAGCTGATGGCCCGGCGGGAGCGGCTGGCGTTGAGGTTGATGATATCATCATCGCCATTGATGGGGTACCCATCAGAGACACCGCCACCCTCACCTCCTACCTGGGAGAACACAAAAGCCCAGGGCAAACCGCCACCCTCACCCTAAAACGTGGCGATAGCGAGCTGGAACTAACTCTGGAGATAGGTAAGCGCCCAAGCTAAGGCAGCTTACTCAGGCAACTTCTCCATACCGCCAATCTCACGCAGCAGATTGATGAAGTAGCGGAAGTCCTCCAGGGAGATATCAGGCGGGATGGCATGGTCCAGGCCGGGGAAGTAACCGCCCGTCTCCACCAGGAACGGCACCTTGGACATGACCTCTTCTTTGATCGCCTCTTTTCCCCGGGCGAATACTCGCTTATCAATATTGCCGGAGAGGATGAGCTCCTTACCGTACTTCTTGCGCAGGGCCACGGCATCCATCCCAGCGGCCACCTCAAGCGGCCAGAGAAAGTTTATACCCACCTCCAGCCAGATGGGGATGAGTTCCGTGATGTTGCCATCGCTATCCAGATGGATGATATCAATGCCCTGGCTGTGCAGGAAGTCAGTGAGCTTCCGGTAGCGGGGCACCATAAACTTCCTCACCATATCGGGCGAAATCAGCGGCCCAGCCTTGTAGGCCATATCCTCCCAGATGCGGACAAAGTCGATTTTGATGTCCCTCACCACCCGCTGCAATATCCCCAAGTCGAGATAAAGCACCTGGTCCATCATGTCCTCCACCAAGCCCGGGTCATCGTAAAACATGTAGAGCAGATTCTCCAGCCCCGTCCACTCCCGCAGAATGCCAAAAAATCCCTCAACCATGATCAGGGTAGGCGTATCTTCGCTATTTACCTTCTCCACAAAGCCCCACCAGTCTGCGGGCCACCGCTCCGGAGTATAGGGGTCAAGCCGCTTGCGATATTCGTTCCAGGTGGCTCTATCTCTTACCGGGCGCTCCAGATATTTGGGCATCCGCCAGGGGAACTCCTTGGAGACCTCAACCACTGACCCGCCATAGGTCATCTCCACCCGGTGGCGCGCATCCTCCCGGATAACTTTTTTCTCAAAAACAGGAAGTATCGGCGGGGTAACGTAAAACCCCTCCCCGGCCTCAGCCTCAGGCAGGTCAGCACGGTTGTGCTCGGAAACAATCTCCTGCAGGTTATGGATGTGCTCCATCTGAAAATACCGGTTAAAACCCTCCGGCTTCAGGATGTCCCGAGGGGCACCTTGCTTCACCCACTCCTTGGGAGTATCCGTCCAGTACCGGTTGAACCAGTCCATTATGGCCACATCGCCCGGCCTCTCCCCAAGGCAGATGGCCCGGAACCGCTCCCTATTGGGCATGGGGATGCTTGTATTCTTCATCAATAACCTCCTTATCGCTCCAACGTTTTCAGCTCAGACTATAACCTAAGGCTTCTAGGGTGAATTCCTTTCTTCGGAGAAATAGGCGATGGTTTCCGCCAGGCCATCCTCCAGCGTCCATCTTGGCTGGTAACCAAACCCTCTAGCTTTGGTGATATCAGCCAGGCTGTGCTTGAGCTCACCAGACCTTGGCTCCTCATAGACCAGCGTCAAGTTTTTACCCATGACCCGCAAAATACTTTCCGCTAGTTCCCTGATGGTGATGCTCCGGCCGCTGCCGATGTTGTAGGCACCCTCGGCCCCGCTTTCCGCGGCCAGAATATTGGCCTGCACCACATCCTTGACAAAGACAAAATCCCGGCTCTGAGCGCCATCGCCGAATATGACGGGCGGGAGGCCCTGGCAGGCCCTCTGGATAAAGGCGGGAATGACCGCGGCATACTGAGAGCTTTGCCTCGGGCCATAGATGTTAAAATAGCGTAGACAAACCGTGGCTAGACCATACATCTGGCGGAAGATATGGCAGTAATGTTCGCCCGTTAGCTTGGTCAAGGCATAAGGAGAAATGGGATTTAAAGGCATGTCCTCCTTCTGTGGCATGGCGGAAGTATCGCCATACACTGAGGAAGAGGAAGCATAGATGACTTTTTTCACCTTATTATCTCTGGCCGCCAGCAATACTTTCAATGTGCCGCCGATGTTTATCTCACTCGTGGCCAGAGGATCTTCAACGCTGCCCGGGACGGAGGCCAAGGCCGCCTGATGAAAGACATACTCCACACCCCGAAAGAGCCTCTGAAGCAGGGCCAGGTCGGTGACACTGCCCTGGATAAACTCAACGTTATCCCTCCCCACCAGACCGCGGATATTCTCCAATCTTCCCGTGGAAAGGTCATCCAGAATGATAACCTGATAACCTTGACTTGCCAGTTCTTCCGCCAGATGAGACCCGATAAATCCGGCACCCCCGGTGATAAGAACTTTGTCTATCTTCGGCCTCCTTTCTGCGAAGCGATGTAGATATTCACCTTGATGAGCTGCTCCAGCGTGCCGACGTCAAACCAGGCGCAAAGGTCAAGCAGATAGCCGGCCAGCATCGGCCGCGCTTCTCTGGTCAGCCGCTCCATAACATTCCTCTCCAAGCTTGTCCCAGGCTTTTCCGGCAGAAATTCATCGAGACGGGAGAGAAGAAATTGGCTATCAATAACGCAGATCCCAGCGTTTATTGGGGGGTCATCGGCAATATCTTTGATATCCGGCTTCTCCACAAAACCACGGACCACCTTGAAACCATCAACCTCCTCAAGCTGACCTACCCCAAACCTGGTCGCCTCCTCCCGCGCCACCACCACGAAGGCCACCGTCATCACCGTGCCCAACGCCTTCCTGCAGCGTCGGTGGTAATCAATGATATCGGAGAGGTCAAGCTGCAGGGAAAGAGCCCCGTCAGCTAGCTTGCGGTTGATGACATAGTCCGCATTGCAGACCAGAAAGTCCTCGCCCAGCCCACCTGCGGAAACTATCGCATTCAAAGCGTGCCTCAGGTCACCTCCCGTCCCCCACCCATAAGCCTCAACGACCTCTATCTCAAGCCCCGGATTGGTATACTCCACTTTGTACCCCAGCTGCCCGAATAGCTCCACAATCTGAGCCAGATATGACTCCCGCTTCTCAATATAACTTTTGAGTGTGCTGACGGCGGCACCATTCCGAGCCACGATATACAGCTTCTCAATCTCCGGCGTCCCACCAAACCAGGAAAGCATATATTCCAGCAAGGGTATGCCAGCCACCTGCTGGAACATCTTGGGCGAGAGATAGGTGAATGGATAACAGCGGGTTCCCTCGCCAGCTGCCAGCATTATCGCCTTCATCTGCCCAAACCTCCGCTTGACCGCTGATTATTATAAGCTACCCAAACTACCTCAAGCAAGGTTTCACCTTGGGTAGCAGGCAGATTATAGCACCTGATGTGTCCATTTGTCAATATAAGGTGCCAATTGGCACAAAACGCTGCGCCAAAGAGCTTACCGGGATGAAGCAGTTTGTGGCCAGAACTACTTCAGCCCTCTGGCTATCCCCGCTATCAAGAGGCAAATATTGACTATTATCCTTTGCCGAGATATAATTGCGGTGTCTGGGCGGTTAGCTCAGTGGTTAGAGCGCCTGCTTCACACGCAGGAGGTCGGAGGTTCAAGTCCTCCACCGCCCACCACCCCCTCATTCCTTGCCCAAGAGATGGCAGTTGACGCAGTTGGGCACAGGTTCACCCTTGAGAGCGGCGATCATATTCTCCACCGCCAAAACGCTCATGTTCACCCCAGTCTCCCCGGTCTGGGTGCCGATGTGAGGTGTGACGATGATGTTATCCAAGGAGAGCAGCGGGTCGTCCTTGGGGATGGGCTCAGTATAGGTAACATCTATCGCGGCACCGGCTATTTGTCTACGTTTTAAAGCCTGATACAATGCCTGCTGGTCAACCACCTTGCCTCGGGCGGTATTGATGAGGAAGGCCGTGGGCTTCATCATGGCGAGTTCCTTGGCGCCGATGAGGTGCTTGGTCTCCGCAGTTAGGGGCACGTGAATGCTGACGAAGTCAGCCTCTCGGAGCAGGGTGGGGATATCGGCAACGTATTCCACGCCAAGTTCAGCCTCGTCCGGGTGGCGGTGGCGGTTGTGATAGATGACCCGCATGGAGAACCCCTTGGCGCGTCTGGCCACCGCAGAGCCTATCCTCCCCATCCCGATGATGCCCAATGTCTTATGGTGCACATCATGGCCGAGCATATCCATGGGGCCCCACAGCTTCCACTCCCCCTTCGCCGGCAGGCTGGCCATCTCCACCAGCCTGCGGGCGATAGCCAGCATCAGCGCCATGGTGAGGTCTGCCGTGCTCTCTGTGACCACGCCAGGAGTGTTGCTGGCCATGATGCCCCGCTTTGCCGCCGCCTCAATATCTATGTTATCATAGCCCACGGAAACATTGGCGATCAATTTAAGCTTGGGGGCAGCGTCCATGGCGGCGCCGTCTATCTTATCCTCACCCCAGAGCACAATCCCATCAACATCAGCGATGCGGCGCAGAAATTCATCACGAGGTGGGGCATCTTCCCCTTTCCATACGTCAACCTCGGCATACTGGCTGAGCATATCAATCGCCTGCTGAGCTAACCTCCTGCTGACGAAGACCTTGGGCATCTTGTACCTCCGCTAAATATCAGACTCGGCTAGTTCTCTGGAGAGCCACTATAGCATTGGTATCATTTACCTGTCAAACGTGGGCATAGATTGACTAGCCAGCACCCATATGCTATATTTGCCCCAGCTTTGGGGAAATGAAAGTCATCGGCCTTACGGGTGGTATTGGCAGCGGCAAGAGCACGGTGTCACGGTTCCTGGCTGAGCTGGGCGCCAAAGTCATCAATGCGGACAAAATTGGCCACAAGCTCTTCCAGCCCGATACCGAAGCCTGGCGCGAGGTAGTGGTTGCCTTCGGCCGGGGGATTCTCGCCACAGACGGCAGCATTGACCGCAAAAAGCTGGGGGCAATTGTCTTCGCCGACCCCGAGGCCCTGGCCAAGCTTAACCGGATAATGCACCCCAGAATACGAGAGGCGGTACAGGCTCAGCTTGAGCGGTACCGAAGTCAGGGGGTGGCAGTGGCGGTGGTGGAAGCACCACTTCTAGTGGAGGCAGAGTGGACATCACTGGTCGATGAGGTATGGGTCACCACCGCCTCTGAAGCCACCATCCTCAAGCGCCTGAAGAAACGCGCCGGGCTCTCCGAGCCAGAATCCCGGGCGCGCATCCGCTCTCAGCTAGCCAGCGAGGAGCGAATCAAGCAGGCTGATGTGGTCATTGATACCGATTGCTCCCTTGATGAGCTGAAAGCGAAAGTAAGGGAGCTGTGGCAGAGGCTAAAGCCCGGTATTTGACACCTAGCTACCGCAACTGGTATAATATTTTGGCTTTTTTGGAGGTTTCGAGATTTACGCTATCGTTGAAACTGGAGGCAAACAATATAAGGTAGCTCCCGGCCAGACCATCGAGGTGGAACGCCTGGGCGTGGCTGAAGGCGGTACCGTCGAGTTGGACAGGGTACTGTTTATCGCCGATGGCGATAAGGTAATGGTGGGTAACCCCACGGTTGAGGGGGCAAAGGTAATCGCCACCTCACAGGGGGAGTACAAAGGCGAGAAGGTCATCGTCTTCAAGTACAAGCCCAAGGTGCGTTACCGCCGCAAGGTAGGGCACCGCCAGCTTCATACCAAACTGGTCATTGACCAGATAGTCGGGCCGGGGATAGCCGAGGAAAAACCGCCCAAGAAAACCAGACGGCGCAAAAAAGAGGTGACCACAGATGGCGCATAAGAAGGGAGCTGGCTCCACCCGCTACGGCCGGGATAGCCAGGCCAAGCGGCTCGGGGTCAAGAAATACGCAGGAGAGGTGGTGCGGGCCGGAACCATCCTAGTCCGCCAGCGAGGCACCCGCATTTATCCCGGCAACAATGTGGGGGTGGGCAAAGACTACACCCTCTTCGCCCTCATTGATGGCGTGGTCAAGTTCGAGCCAGCCAGAAACAACCGGAGAAAGGTGAGCGTTTACTCAAGCTAGGCCAAGCGAGCAGAGGCAGTTTGAATGAAGGAAAAGATTCACCCCAAGTATTATAATGATGCCCGGGTTATCTGTTCCTGCGGCAATACCTTCACCACCGGCTCCACCAAGAAGGAGCTGAAGGTTGAGCTGTGCAGCCAGTGCCACCCATTTTTCACCGGAGAACGGCGGGTAGTTGACGCCACGGGACGGGTGGAACGCTTCAAGAAACGCTACCAAGTGAAAGACTAAACCAGCTCAAGACAAAGAGGGCAGGAGCGGGGCTCTAAAAACCGCTCCTTTTTGTTTATGGAGAGCTTTTTATGGCCAGAAGATTCCATTACGGTGGCCAGGCGGTTATCGAGGGGGTGATGATACGGGGGCGGAAAGCGGCGGTGACCGCGGTGCGCCGTCCTGACGGCGGGCTGGCGATGAATATCGAGCCGCTGGGCGGCATCTACACCGGCTGGATGAGGCGAACCCCGCTGCTGCGAGGCATCGTGGTCTTGATCGAGGCGATGATACTGGGCATCAAAAGCCTGCTCTACTCCGCCAACGTGTCCTTGGAAGAAGAGCAGGAGGAGATTTCAGGAAAAGCGGTCTGGGCGATGCTCGTCCCGGCGCTGGGGCTGGCCATCGTTCTCTTTCTCATCGTGCCCCTCTTCCTCACCAAGCTAATCAGCCCTTATCTCAGCTCCTCTCTGGTGTTCAATCTCATTGAAGGCCTGATACGGCTGGCTATTTTCATCGCCTACCTCAAGCTGGTCAGCCTGCTGCCAGACATCAAGCGGGTATTCCGCTACCACGGTGCCGAGCACAAAGCGGTAAACGCCTTTGAAGCTGGGGTGCCCATGGAGGTGGCCGCGGTCAGAGAGCACGCCACCGCCCATCTACGCTGCGGCACCAGCTTTCTCTTCATCGTGCTGATGATCGCCATCGTGGTTTTTGCCCTGGTGGGCCGGCCGGCGCTCTGGCTCATGGTGCTCTCCCGGATTCTCCTCATCCCGGTCATCGCTGCCCTCGGCTATGAGGCCATCCACTTCGGCGCTAGTCACAGCCGGAACGTGCTGGTCCGGGCAGTTCTGGCGCCAGGGTTGTGGCTGCAGGGGCTGACTGCCAAAGAGCCAGATGATGCCCAGATAGAGGTGGCTCTGTCTGCATTAAGGAAGGCGGTGGAGATTGACCAAGAGGAGGAAGCTCAGCCCTCCGCCTGAGCCTCCCCCAAGTCCTTCTCGGTTAACGTCTGGAAGAAGCAGGTTCTATTGCCGGTATGGCATACCGGGCCAAGGGGATGTGCCCTGACCAGAATGGTATCACGGTCACAATCCTGCCACACTGAGCGCACCAGAAGGCGGTTCCCGGAGGTCTCCCCCTTGTGCCACAGCTCCTGGCGGCTGCGGCTGTAAAACCAGACCTCACCGCTGGAGAGGGTGCGGCGCAGCGCCTCCTCATTCATGTAGCCCAGCATCAGCACTTCCCCACTATCCTCGTCCTGAACTATGGCCGGGATAAGCCCTTTTTCATTGAACTTCAAATCTTCCCCCAATTCGGCTTCCTTTCTAATGCTAACTATTATACCTGGCTTATTATCGCCAGAGCCTGCTTCAAGTTGATATCTCCGGTATAGAGCGCCTTACCCACTATCGCCCCCTCGGCGCCGAGCTTCTTCAGCATTTTGAGATGATTAAGTGAGGAAATCCCCCCTGAGGCGATGATGGGCAATCTGACGGCATCAATGAGCTCAGCGATGGCAGCGAAATTGGGCTCGGTGAGCGTGCCGTCGCGGCTGATATCGGTATAGATGAAGCGCCTCACCCCCAGCTTGACCATGGCCTTGATGAACTCCAGCGCCTTCAGCTCCGTCTGCTGACGCCAGCCGCGGATGGCCAGGCGCCCGGCACGGGCATCAACGCTGACGATGATTGACTCCCTGAACTTCTGACAGGCGGCCTCAACTATCTCGGGATTCTCCACTGCAACCGTGCTCAAGATAACACGCTCTATGCCGGCTTTGAGCACCTCCTCTATCGTCTCCAGCTGGCGAATGCCGCCGCCCAGCTGGGTGGGAATCAGCGCCGCGCTAGCTATCTCCTTAACAATGGGCAGGTTCAATAGCTCCCCCTTGGCCGCGCCATCAAGGTCAACGATGTGCAGCCTGGGAGCACCCAGTGACTGCCATTTCAGGGCCACCTCAAGCGGGTCATCGGAGAATACCATCTCCCTCTCGTAGTCACCCTGAAACAGGCGCACACACCGGCCGCCTCTGATGTCCACCGCTGGGATTATCTCTATCGCCGCGTACCCCTTCGTTTTTTCTCTATTATAATTTACCGTTGGGGAGGAAAACAAATGGGGGTCTTCATTTGACAAAATCGCGGCTAACTTATAGAATCAAGCTTAGATATAAAAGCAAAGTCCCCAGCCATCGACCCGCTAGCCGGGCGGTGAGCCAGCTTTAAGGCAGGACATTAACAGACTAGTCCGCTTGGATCAGGCATGACCGAGACGGCGCAAAATGAACTTGAATCTTTAAAAAGCCTTCTCTGGCTATGCCGGAGGAGGCTTTTTTAATCCATAAGGGGGTGTGGCGATGAAAGTTGTGGAGACCATCACCGAGATGAGAGAGGCGCGAAGACAGCTTACTGAGCCAGTTGGCTTCGTGCCCACCATGGGCTACTTCCATGAAGGTCACTTAAGCTTGATACGGCGGGCCCGCGCTGACAACCCATCTGTGGTGGTTAGCATCTTCGTTAATCCAACCCAATTTGGCCCGCATGAGGACTTCGACACCTATCCCCGCGACCCTGAGCGTGACCTGGCCCTGCTGGAAAAGGAAAGGGCAGATATCGTCTTCATGCCCTCGGTGGCCCAGATGTATCCCCCTGGGTTCAATAGCTGGGTGGAGGTGAGTAAGCTTACCGAGCGGCTGGAGGGGGCTTCCCGCCCCGGCCACTTCCGCGGGGTGGCCACCGTGGTGACCAAGCTATTCAACATCGTGCAGCCCAATGTGGCCTACTTCGGGCAGAAGGACGCCCAGCAGGCCATCGTCATCAGAAAGATGGTGGCTGACCTCAATATGAACTTGGAGATAGTCATCCTGCCCACGGTGCGCGAGCCTGACGGCCTGGCCACGAGCAGCCGTAACGCCTATCTTAACGCTGAGGAGCGCCAGGCGGCCACTGTCCTCTACCGGGCGCTGAGTCTAGCCCAAAAATTATGGGCGCAGGGGGAGAAAGACGCTGAGCACATACGGCAGGAGATGAAGGCCCTTATTCAGAAGGAGCCACTGGCCACCATTGACTACGTGAGCATCGCCGACCCGCAGACTTTAGAGGAACAGGACCAAATCAAGCCCCCAGCGCTGGCCTCGCTGGCGGTGAAAATCGGCAAGACAAGATTGATAGATAATATGGTGCTGGAGTAAGTCTACTCCTTCACCAGCGCCATCAGCCCCAGCATAGCCGCCAGAGCCAGCCCGGCGCCAAAGAAGAAAGGCGCCGCCGGGTTTACCACATCCCAGAGCCAGCCAGCAATCAGGCTCGCCGGGAGAAGGGTGAGGCCAACCACGCCGTGGTACAGCCCGTAGGCGCTGCCCCTCCTCTCCTCAGCCACCAGGTCAGCGACGAAGGCTCGGGCCACTCCCTCCACGATTCCATAGTAGACTCCGTAACAGGCAAAAAGGAGCCATATCAGCGGCAGGCTTACGGTCAGGGCAAATCCCAGATAAACCATGCCGTAAATAAACCAGCCCAGGATGATAACCCGCCTTCTGCCCAGCTTGTCAGAGAGCATGCCCGCCGGCAAGGAAACCGCGCTGTAGGTGATATTGAGCAGGACCAGCATCAATACCACGTGGATGAGGGGCGCCCCCAGATTCTGCGCCCGCAGGATGACGAAGAAATCGCTGGAATTACCCAAGGTGAAGACAGCCATAATGCCCAAGAATACCTTGAAGCGCTTATCAAAGCCCCCAGATACCCCAGACGCCCCCACCCCAGAGCCAGAAGCGCTGGCCGGCGCTGGACGCCGCCTCTCACGCACAAAGATAATCAGCACCAGCACCGCCAGCCCAGCAGGGATGACCCCCGCCAACACCAGCCATTGATAGGTCCACAGCTTGAGCTCCAGCCCCCCGCCCTGAACCAGATAGATGATAACCGCAGCTATCACCAGCCCCAGAACCGCGCCCAGCGTGTCCATGGCCCGGTGCAGCCCGAAGCCCCTGCCTCTCTCCTCCTCCGAGACCGAATCAGCCACCAAAGCATCACGCGGGGAGGTGCGGATACCCTTCCCCACCCTATCGGCAAACCTGACCGCCAGCACCACTCCCCAGGTTGACGCCAGGTACATGAAAGGCTTGGCCAAGGTGGAAAGGCCGTAACCCAGCACCGCCAGGAGCTTGCGCCTGCGCAGCCTATCACTTAGGCGGCCGCTGAAGATGCGGAAGATGGCATCGGTGCTCTCCGAGATGCCGCCGACGAGACCGACGATGGTGGTAGCTGCCCCCAGCACGTTATTCAAAAAGAAGGGGACCAGGGTGAAGATCATCTCGCTGCTGACATCGGTGAGCAGGCTGACCACACCCAGGAAGAAGACGTTGGGATTGAGCCCCCAGATTCGCTTGCGCTCCGTATCCGCCAATGATTCGGCCAACTACTTCTCCTCCATCACCTCGGCGACCAGTTCCCGGATTTTCTTTCTAGCTTCCTCAAGTGCCACCTTGCCCTTCTCGGTAATGGTGTAGTATCGGCGCACCTTGCCCCCAACCACCTTGGGGTGGCTTTCCAGATAGCCCTCCTTCTCCAGGCGATGTAGCGTCGGATACAACGTGCCCGGGCCCAGCCTGTACCCATGCCTGGCCAGCTCCTCAGCCATCCCCAGGCCGAAGATGGGCCCCTCGGTGGCGTGGTACAGGATATGAATCTTGATAAAGCCGAGAAAGAATTCCCTATCTACCATGATAATGCTTCCCGATATTGTATTGCGATATTATCCTACAATGGGTCGCCCCCTGGCGTCAAGGGCCGGCCACAGCGCCTTGACACTCATATTTGTAACCGTTACAATATTCTCTGTGCCGAGGTAGCTCAGTTGGTAGAGCAGCGGACTGAAAATCCGCGTGTCCCCAGTTCGATTCTGGGCCTCGGCACCAAAAGGCCGCCGGAGCGGAAGTAGTTCAGCGGTAGAATGCCTCCTTGCCAAGGAGGAGGTCGCGGGTTCGAATCCCGTCTTCCGCTCCATCTGAAAATAGGCCGAAGTGGCGGAATGGGTAGACGCGACAGTCTCAAAAACTGTTGGAGGGCAACCTCCGTGTCGGTTCGAGTCCGACCTTCGGCAGACTTCACCCGCCCGCCATGGTGCCGAGTTGTGTAGTGGTAGCACAGGGGACTTTGGATCCTCTAGCCCAGGTTCGAATCCTGGCTCGGCAGCCATAACCCCCTAGGAGCTTTCCCCCGGTATCAATTCAAACAGGCTTGTGCTATACTTTGAACCAGAAATCATTGGGAAGGAACCAAGGAAGTGAGCAGGACCAGGGTAGGCATCATCAATGTCACCGGCTATGCTGGCGTTGAGCTGGCCCGGCTGCTCCATCAGCACCCAGAAGTGGAGCTTGCCTCGGTTACCGGGCGCAGCGCCGCCGGACAGGAGCTAATGCAGGTTTTCCCTCACTTAAGCAATCTGGGCCTGACCATTGAGGCCAAACTGGGGAAGGTTGACCTCGTCTTTTCGGCGATGCCCCACAAAGATAGCGCCCAGGAGGTTATCCCGCTGGTTGAGGCCGGGCTCAAGGTGGTGGACATCAGCGCTGACTTCAGGCTGAAAGACGCTGAGGAGTACCCGCGCTGGTATGGCTTTGCCCATCCGGCACCCCAGCTACTATCACAGGCGGTATACGGACTTCCCGAACTTCACCGGGCGCAGCTTGCCTCGGCGCAACTCGTGGCCAACCCCGGCTGCTACCCCACCGGAGCCATTCTGGCGCTGGCGCCCGCGGTCAAGGCAGCTATCATCGCGCCCGAGATTATCGTTGACAGCAAATCCGGCGTCTCTGGAGCCGGCCGAAGCTTGAGCCTGCAGACCCACTTCTCCGAGGTCAATGAAGACGTCTCTGCCTACGCCCTAGGAGGACACCGGCACCTCCCCGAGATCGCCCAGGAGCTAAAGCTGCTCGGGGCCAAGTCACCTTCAATAACCTTTGTCCCCCACCTGATACCGATGACCCGGGGGATACTGACCACCGCCTATGCCCCCCTGCTCCCCGGCAAGCTCGCCAGCGGCAAAAAGGGAGAAGAGGAATTAAGGCAGCTTTATCTTGACTTTTACCAGGACGAGCCCTTTGTCCGGGTGACCGAAGCCCCACCCCACACCAAGCACACCTGGGGGAACAACATGTGCCTGGTCTACCCCACCATTGACCAACGCACAGAAAGGCTCGTCGTCATCAGCTGCATTGATAACCTGGTCAAGGGAGCGGCGGGACAGGCCATCCAGAACATGAACCTGATGCTCGGTCTAGCCGAAACCACCGGGCTTGAGACACTGGCGGTTTACCCCTAAAACCCAAACCTATTTGGGCGCCGTCTCCCGCTCCACCATCTCCTTATAGGCCGCCATCAGCCTCTTGGTGATTTCCCCAGGCTTCCCTGCACCGATAGTTATCTTCTTTTCGCCGGCATCTATTTCAACCAGCGGCATTATCTCCATCACGGAACTAGTGAGAAAAGCCTCGTCAAACCGCTCCAGGTCCTCCAGCCTTACTTCAGTCTCATTGACCTTTAGCTTGAGAGTAGGCGCTAGCTCCATCACCACCCCACGGGTAACGCCGGGCAAGATCCCGCTCGCCACTGGCGGCGTAATCAAGCTGGAGCCAGCTACGAAAAAGACATTGCTGATGCTGCCCTCGGCGATAAACCCGCGCTCGTTCAAGAGCAGGGCTTCATCCAGCCCAGCGGCCTCAGCCTCCATTTTGGCCAGGATGCTGAGGAGATAGTTGGTTGTTTTCAGGCAGGAGAGGAGAGATTGGCTATCACGGCGAAGAGACGCTACCAAGGCTTTAAAACCTTGAGCGTACTTTGGCGCCGGCAGCGGCGCGTAACTCCTGGCGGTTATCAGCACGGTGGGCGTGGCCTCAGCACCGGAGCCGGGAAATGAGGCAACCTCTCCTCGGGAGACGGTCAGCCGCAGACGAGCTTCCTCCAGGCCATTGGCCTGCAGGGTATCAAGGCAAGCCTTCCTCAGGTCAATATCAGCTAGCCCCGAGCCCAGGCCGATAACCGCTGCCGAGTCCAGCAGGCGCTTTAGGTGCCGCTCCAGGAGGAAAATCTGGCCCCGGTAGGCGCGCATGGTCTCAAACAGTCCGTAGCCATAGAGAAAGCCATGGTCAAACACGGATACCTTTGCCTGAGAACGGGGGATGAGCGCGCCACTCAGATAAACAATCTCCTCCATTAGCCTTCGTCCCCTGCTTTTGGTTTGGGCAGGCGCAGGAAGTTGGCCAAGATATCATGCCCCCTATCGGTGAGAATAGATTCTGGGTGGAACTGGATTCCTTCCACCACATCGGCTCGGTTTCTCAGCCCCATAATCTCCCCTTCCTCGGTTCGGGCGGAGACCTCAAGCGAGGCGGGCACGCTCTCCGCATCTATCACCAGGGAGTGATAGCGCCCCCCGATGAGCGGAGACGGTAGGCCAGCAAAGATGGTCTGGCCATCGTGGAAGATGGGTGAGGTCTTGCCATGCACCGGGACAAGGGCCCGCTCGATTCTGCCGCCATAGACATACCCGATGCACTGGTGCCCCAAGCACACCCCCAGAATGGGAATCCTCCCCCGGAAGTGGCGAACGACATCGTTGGAGATGCCCGCTTCCAATGGAGTGCAGGGGCCCGGGGAGATGATGATGTGGCTTGGTGACATCACCTCAATCTGCTCTAAAGTGATGGCGTCATTACGATAGACCACCGGCTCCTCACCCAGTTCACCCAGATATTGCACCAGGTTGTAGGCAAACGAATCGTAGTTATCAATGACCAGAATCACGGTGCCGCCTCCACCGTCACCTGAGTTGACAGACCCAGCGCCTGAATCAGCGCCCTAGCTTTATCCAGCGTCTCCTCGTATTCCGCCTCTGGCTCCGAATCATAGACGATGCCACCCCCCACCTGGAAGTAAGCCCTTCCTTCCTTAATCAAAAAAGTGCGAATCACGATGTTTAGGTCCATCTCCCCGCTGAAGCTGAGATAGCCAATTGAGCCGGTGTAAACGCTCCTCCGCGTCGGCTCCAGCTCATCGATAATCTCCATGGCCCGCACCTTGGGGGCGCCAGTGACGGAGCCGCCAGGGAAGGTGGCCTTGAGCAGGTCAATGCGGCTTTTGTCCGGCCACAATCTCCCCACCACCGTGGAGGTGAGGTGAAAGACGGTGGGATAGGTCTCCAGGATAGCCAGTTCCGTGACCTTTACCGTGCCGTAGCGGCAGACCCTGCCGATGTCATTGCGCTCCAGGTCAACGATCATCACGTTCTCCGCCCGGTCCTTCGCGCTTGAGAGCAGCTCCTGAGCCAAGGCTCTATCCTCCGCCGGCGACCTACCCCGCGGGCGGGTCCCCTTGATGGGGCGGGTCTCCACCCAATCACCCCTCACCTTAAGAAACCGCTCCGGTGAAGCGCCCACCACACTCACCCCATCAAAGCCAAGATAGCTGGCGAAGGGGGCGGGATTGATAGCGCGCAGCCGCAGGTATAGTTCGTAGGGTGGAATATTGAGGCTAGTTTCAAATCTCTGAGAAAGGTTCACCTGGAAGATGTCACCGGCACAGATATACTCCCGGGCGGCTTTCACCGCCTCCAGGTACTCTTCATGCGAAAAGTTTGACTTGAGCACCATGCTCTCCTCAGCAATAAGCGGGGGTGGCGTCTCGCTGGCAAGGGGTGTATCCAAAATCAAGCTCTTTATCTCCTTGATTCTTTCCCGCGCCCTTCGTCTTCTTCTGCTTTCCTCCAGCTCAGGAAAACCGGAGGAGACTAGATACGCTCTCCCCTCCAGATGGTCAAAGACGAGGACGACGTCATAGAAAGCCAGATAGCATTCAGGGAGGTTTAAATCATCAATCGCGGTAGCCGGCAGGCGCTCAATAAAATGACAGAGGTCATAGCTGAAGTAACCCACCGCCCCACCCGCCAGGGGAATCCCCATCGGACACCCGTCCAGCGCATAGACCTCGAGTAGCTCCCCAACCAGGTCAAAGGGATTTCCCCGCCGGCTTTCCCCGGCTCCATCCCTTATGAGCCATATCTCATCACCCCGGCTGCGCAGCACCAGAAAAGGATGAGCTCCCATAAAGGAATAACGCCCTAGTTTGCCCGGGTCCATGCCACTATCCAAAAAGAAGCTAAAGGGATGGTCTTTGAATCTCTGAAAGCAGGCAAGCGTGCTGAGCGGGGTATGTATTTCCTCGACCGCTGGATAACGCTTCATTCTCCTCCTGAAATTATATATCGGCGCGCTCACTTTATAAAGTAAGGCTTCCATAATTGCCTCTTCGGGCACGCTCTGCTATGCTTAAGGCAATGAGAGAAATCTTAAATAGTACCACCGCTGGGGCAGCTCTGCGCCGCGTTGACTACCTCAAGATCACCATCTTTGGCTTTGCCCTAGCTGCCCTGTGGAACAGCTTGCACAGCATCGTTCTGCCCCTGCGCCTGCTGGACCTGGTCAGTGAAGCGCAAAAGAACACCTACCTCGGGCTGCTCACCTTCACCGGCCTGCTCCTGGCCATGGCCGTCCAGCCAGTAGCCGGGGCGCTTAGTGACCGCTCCAGCTTCAGCTGGGGGCGCCGGCGTCCCTATATTCTGCTCGGCACCATGGCTGCTATCTTGCTTCTTCCCGGAATAGGTCTCTTTGGCAGCTATGCCGCCCTCTTCGTCATCTATTGTCTATTACAAGTAAGCGCCAATACCGCGCAGGGGCCGTTTCAGGCGTTTATTCCTGACCTGGTTCCGGAAAGAAAAAGGGGGCTAGCTTCGGGCATAAAAAGCCTGCTTGAAATCGTGGGGGGAATCGCGCTGGTGCGCCTGATAGCCTACTTCATGAGTCAATATTCCGCCGGAGAAAAGGGCATCTGGCTGTGGCTGGTTCTGGGGGCATTGGCCGCCGTGCTCTTGGGAGCCATGGTGGCCACCGTGCTCACGGTTAAGGAGCAACCTGGGAGGGTCGGCGCGCACCCGGCCCTCTTCCCAACCCTGTATCGAAGTTTCAAGATTGACCTTAAATCACGCCCGGATTTCGTCTTCTTCCTCCTCTCGCGCCTGCTCATCTTCATGGCGCTGGCCACTGTGCAGACATTCGCCCTGTTTTACCTCCGGGACGTGGCCGGAGTGGCCAGTCCAGCCACGGCCACTGCTGACCTTCTCATCGCCGCCGGTATTGGCATGATAGCCGCCGTTTATCCCGCCGGCCTTCTCGCCGACCGGATAGGCCGCCGCTCGGTGGCCGCTTTCTCCGGGCTCCTCGGTGCCTCAGGGGTTCTACTGATGCTCCTCTTTCCTGGCTACGGATACATCATCGCCGGCGGCGCCCTTTTGGGCATCGCCGCCGGCGCCTTTATGAGCTCCAACTGGGCCCTGGCCACTGATCTAGTAGCCAAAGGAGAGGAGGCCCGATATCTAGGCCTGACCAACCTGGCCACCGCCGGGGGAGCGGCGCTGGCCCGCCTCATCGGCCCAGCCATTGATTTCTTCAATGCCTACCGCCCCGGCCTGGGCTATCAGGTGATGCTAGGGGCCTGCTTTCTCTACTTTGTGGCCGGCTCCGCGCTCCTCCTCAAAGTCAAAGGGCGTTCCTAGCCGAAGTAAGGCAGCACCGCCTCCCAGCCCAAGGCCGCCAGCAGGATAAAAACGGAGTAGAGCAAACTTCTGCCCAGCCAGCAAATAAGCACAAACTTCCACAGGGGAAAGCGGAGGACGCCCGCCGCTAGCCCAACCAGGTCAAAGAACAAAGGCACCAAGGTGAAGATAAAGATGGCGATGGTTCCCCATCGCCTCACCCAGGCCACCAGCCTCCCGTAGAGCTGGCTCCTCTCCACAATGCCCCGCCCACTGTAGCCGGCCATATAGCCGACCACCTCGCCCAGAGCTGCCCCGGCGCCACCAGCCAGCCCAACTATTACCGGCCCAGCTAGCCCGGTGGCTGAGTACATGACAATGCCCAGCCCAGAGAGTATGGGTAGCACTATGCCTGGCAAAAGAACCGAAGCATTTCCAATCAGACTGATGAGGAAAGCACCCAGATAGCCATAGCTTTGCAGCCTGGCAACAAGCTCTGGATTGCGCCCCAAAAGAAAGAGCCCAACGCTGATGGCGATAACCAATAGTAAGGTCAAAAGGGGGATGATTTTGTTTCTCAGGTGTCCCCTTTGCCCCATCCCATGCGCTCTATCATGACCAGCCATGTCACTCATCGCTTATCTGGCACCACCACCCGCGGATTGGGCTTGCCCGCTGAGCCTGATTTTGCTATACTTAGCTAACGTGTGCCCCCATCGTCTAGAGGTCTAGGACACCGGCCTTTCAAGCCGGCAACGGCGATTCGAATTCGCCTGGGGGCATAAGTTATTGCCATCCCGGCCCGATTGGTCTTAGGGCTAGCTTAAGCCTCAAGCAGGATATCGCTCACCTCTCTGGCGAACGCTTCACTCTCTGGGTCTCCGGTGATGAGCTCTATCTGGGCAGGAGACCCCACCCCCAAGCCCAGCTCCACCGCCCGGGCAATCTGCTCCTGCTTGAAGATCGGCCCCTGGCTTACCTCTGGGGTCGTGCCCAATAGCCGCAAGACCGCCACCCCCACCGCATCAATGGCCACCCGGTCACTGCCCGCCAGCATCACCCCAGCCTTCACCCGGGTGCCACGGTCAGGGCCGCCATCAACGAAGGCCTCAACGCCATCCAGCAGGATGAGGTCTGGCGAATACGCGGTGTTGATCTCGGCGATCATCTGCCGCTGATAAGGGGAGTTGTGTAGTTCGCCCATATAAGGGTATCCAGTGCGGGGCACCATGCCCACCGAGTTCTTCAGGGAAAGGGTGAAGTGACCACCATAGGCATGCGTCTTAAGACAACAGGTCTGGACGATGGACTCCGCCTCAAGGTAAACCCGGGCAAAGTGGAAGCCATACCTCCAGTGGCTCTCCTCTGGCCGCAGATGAACCCATCCCTCCTCCGCGAGCTCTTGAAGGTTGACCACCTCAAAGCCCAGCTCCCTGGCCAGCGGGAAGATTCCCTTCGCCTCCATCACCTGACGGGTATCAGGGGGGCCGCTGCGCTCCGCCAGCGTGATGCGGGTCGCTCCCATCTCCTGAAGGGCCAGCACCAGCGTGCGCAGGGTGTCATTGTGGGTTGAAGCCGGGGCAGGGTCAGCAGTGTTGAAATTGGGCTTTAAAGTAACCGCCTTACCCCGCACCGGATTTGACCGGAGCAGAGCGATGGCTCTGGATACAGCCTCGGCCCGGTCTGAACTTCGTACCAGGCTTACCTTGGTGGATAACATCTCCTGGGATGCTGACATTTCCCCCTCCCGCCGGCTATATTCCATAGCGGCTATTGCGCCTATATTAAGTCCCCGCTCTGGAGATTGTCAAGGCTAAAGCCATCTTAACCAGCAAAAATTATTGACAAAAGATGCCCGAGCTACTTAAAGTGTCAATTACTGAGGACATCAACCGACGGAGTGGAGCTAGCTTGCGAATCATCGTGCCGATGAAACAAGTGCCCGATATGAGGCAGGTTAAGTTTGACACCGAGAAGGGCAAAGTTGACCGTAGCTCCGCCGCTGCCGAGATAAACCCCTTTGACCTCCACGCTCTGGAGACAGCCGTTCAACTTAAGGAGAAACTGGGAGCTGCCGTCACCGCCATAAGCATGGGGCCACGGCGAGCGGAAGTGGCCCTGCGGGATGCCCTGGCCAGAGGAGCGGATAGCGCGGTACTGCTTGAGGACAGCAAATTTGCCGGGGCGGATACGCTGGCAACCTCCTATACTCTGGCCTGCGCCATCAGAAAACTGGGAGGGTTTGACCTAATTATCTGTGGCGAGAAGACGGTGGACGGAGACACCGGGCAGGTTGGCCCTGAGCTGGCGGAGCACCTGAACATACCGCACCTGGCCTATGTATCCAAGCTGGTGGAGGCGGGAGAAAAGCTGGTGGCGGTGTGCGATATGGAAGGGGAAGCCCACATCGTAGAGGCAAGCCTTCCGGTGCTGCTCATGGTGACCAAGGATATCAATATCCCCAGGCTTCCCACCTTCCGAGATAAGGCAATGGCCAGAAAGGCAGAGGTGACCATATGGAACGCCGAGGAGCTCTCCTCCTTCGCCGACCCAAGCCGATTCGGGATAGAGGGCTCCCCCACCCGAGTGCGAAAGGTCTTCCTACCTTCTGAGGAAGGCAGGAAGGGCAAAATCTTCCGCAACACAAATGAGGAAGCTATAAGTGACGTCGCCCAAGCCATCCTTGACTTCCTTGGTTGAAAGCTGAGTATTGGAGAGACGGATAGTGAAGGATTATGCCGGCGTCATGGTTTTTGCCGAGCAGCGGGAGGGCAGAATCCACCCAGTGACCTATGAGCTGCTGGGCAAGGGAAGGGAGATTGCCGATAAGCTGGGGAGGCCGCTTTCCAGCGTGCTCTTGGGTGACCAGCTAGAGGCAGAGGCGAGAGAGCTTGTCTACCACGGCGCAGATAGAGTATTCTGGTATGACCACCCGGTCCTTAAAGACCCGGACCTGGTGAACTACAAGCATAATATCGTCAGGCTGGTGAGGGAAGTAAATCCGGAGATATTTCTCCTCGGGGCAACCCGCTGGGGTAGATCCTTGGGAGCCAGGATAGCCGCCGCGCTGGGCACGGGGCTGACCGCTGACTGCACTGGCCTTGAGGTCGACGAGGACGGTAGCTTAATCCAGATTCGCCCCGCCTTCAGCGGCAACGTTCTGGCGCAGATCAAGACCAGCACCAAGCCCCAGATGGCCACGGTGAGATACAAGGTTATGTCAAGTCTGCCCCGGGATACCCATAGAAATGGCGAGATAATCAGGAAGCAAGCCGAGCTTATCCCCTCCCCGCTCACCATCACCGGCAAGGAAAGAGCGGCTGAAGCTGATATCGCCGAGGCCGAGGTCATCGTCTCCGGCGGTGCCGGATTGAAAAGAGCCGGAGACTTCTCGCTTCTTGCGGAGCTAGCTGAGCTTCTCGGGGGTACTGTTGGCTCAAGCCGCCTGCCGGTAGATAGCGGCTGGATCGGCAGGGAACACCAAGTCGGGTTCAGCGGCCATACCGTCAAGCCCAAAGTCTATATTGCCTGCGGCATCTCCGGGAGCCCCCAGCACCTGGCCGGCATGAGGGAGTCTGGCTGCATCATCGCCATCAACAGCGACCCCTCGGCCCCCATATTCAAAATTGCTGACTACGGGATTGTTGGCGACCTCTATGAGGTAGTCCCAAAGCTAATCAAAAACATTAAAAGATTAAAGAGGTGCAACTCATGATAAATGCGCAGCAGTTACAGGAGATTGTGGGAGAGGATTGGGTTATCACCAAGCGGGAGCAGATGGAGAGCTACCTCGTCGATGAAACGGCCGTGGCCATAAGGCCCAAGCCAGCGGATAACGTCATCTTGGTAAAGCCGGCCAGCGCTGAGGAAATTTCAGAGATTCTGAAACTAGCTAACCGAGAGCTAACTCCGGTCTTCGTCAGAGGTGGCGGCACTGGGATATGTGGTGGCGCCGTGCCCATCAGAGACGGCATCGTCCTCTCCACGGAGAGGCTGGATAGGATTGAGGAGGTGGATAGAGCCAACCTGATGGTGGTGGCTCAAGCTGGGGTCGCTTTTGGCGCCATGCTGAAGGCAGTGGAAGATGCTGGCCTTTTCTTCCCACCCCACCCCGGAGCGGAGAACGCTCACGTGGGCGGTCTGGTCGCCTGCAATGCCGGTGGCGTCCGGGCGGTAAAATACGGCGTTATCCGCAACTTCGTCCGGGGACTGGAGGCAGTCATCCCCACCGGGGAGATCCTCATGATGGGTGGCAAGTTGCTCAAAAACAACCAGGGGCTTGATTTGATGCACCTCTTCATCAACAGCGGTGGCACGCTGGGGGTGATCACCAAAGTGATTTTCCGGCTGTGCCCCAAATTCATCAGCAGCGGCACCCTGGTTATCTCCTATGATAACCGCCATGAAGCGATTGACACCGTCCCCGAGATACTGCAGAGCGGGATAACCCCGCTGGCCATAGAATACGTGGAACGCAACGTGATTGAGATTTCAGCCCGCCGGCTGGGCATGCGCTGGCCGGCCGCCAAGGGGCAGGCCTTCCTCATCGTGATGCTAACCGGTGATAGTGAGGATGAGGTATATGCCCAGGGTGAAAGGGTCTCTAATATCTGCGAAAAGCACCAGGCGGTTGACATTTTGATCGCGGAAAGAAAGGAGGAGCAGGCCGATATCCTCAAGATACGCAGCGAGGTATATAGCTCGCTGAAAGATAACGTGGCCGACGTCCTGGATATCACCGTGCCTCCCGCCAGCATCGGAGTGATGATGGACAAGGTGGACACGATCGCCCAGCGCTTTGATACCACCATCCCCACCTACGGGCACGCCGCCGACGGCAACCTCCACCCCCACCTGATGCGAGACCTCCACGAGAGAGGCATACTGCGCCAGGTAAAAAGGGAGATATATCAGGAAGCCATCAAACTGGGGGGCGTCATCACCGGTGAGCACGGCCTGGGGGTGGTGAGGCTCCCTGACCTTGACCTCTGCCCGGATGGGAAGACCTGGGAACTGATGCGGGGAATCAAGCGCGTCTTTGACCCCAACAATATACTGAGTCCCGGGATTGGTTTATTATGAGAGGAGCAAAACCAGAGGAAAGGAGAAAACGCCATGGAACTGGGCCTGGAAGGCAAGGTGGCCATCGTCACCGGTGGCGCCCGGGGAATAGGTAAAAGCATCGCTGAGGGATTTGCCCGAGAGGGATGTAACGTCGTTATCAGCGATATCTTGTCTGAAGCAGCACAGAAGACAGCCAAAAACTTGGCCCAGAATGGAATAAAGGCACTTGCGGTTGAGACCGATGTGAGCCAGAAGGCCAGCGCCGATAATCTGGCCGCGGTTACCATAAAGGAATTCGGCAGAATAGACATCTTGGTTAATGCCGCGGGCATCGTGCGCGACAGCAGATTTGTTGATATTGAGGAGGAGGAGTGGGACCAGATTCTCAACATCAATGCCAAAGGCGTTTATCTGGTGACCAAAGCCGTTGTCCCCCATATGATCGCGGCCAGAGCGGGGAAAATCGTCAACATCTCCTCTCGCTCCGGCAAGGAGGCGCAGGCAGGGCTCTCCCACTACGGGGCCTCAAAGTTCGCCGTCATCGGCCTGACTCAAGCGCTGGCCAAGGAGCTGGCGGAATACAACATCAACGTGAACGCGGTCTGCCCGGGCATTCTGCACACCGATATGTGGGAGAAAATCCTTGACGCCAGATCAGCACGAACCGGCCTTCCCCGAGAGGAGATATGGGCCAGAATGCTGGACACCATCCCGCTGAAGAGGCCACAGCTGCCGGAGGATATCGCCAACGTCGTCCTTTTCTTATGCTCGGAGGTGTCCCGGAACATAACCGGGGAAGCGATCAACGTCAACGGCGGCGCCCGCATGGATTAGCCAAGCTATCCGGTGAGGCCCTCAATGTAGCCGATGAAGTCCCCCACGGTGGCGAACTCCTGCATCCTATCGATGTCAATCTCAATATTATAGGCGTTCTCCAGGGCAACGATAATCTGCACCCAGTGCAGGGAATCAGCCTTGATATCCTTCAAAGCGGTCTCCGGGCTGATCTCATCCGGGCGGCAGCGCGCGATGCGGGCGATGGTTCCCCTTACTTCCTCCAGCGTAGACATTCCCACCTCCTGAAACGCCAGGGCAGCAACAGCCGCCCTCACTAGCCCACTCCTACCAGGTATGACTTATGGCATCCTTGGGACAAACGCGTTGGCAATTCGCCTCAAGGCAGCGATTGCAGGCATAAAAGCCGGGGCAGAGCAGGGCCAATTTTTTGCGGGCCTCGTCCTTCACCCTGGCCTTGGGCTGGCCATCACCACCCGCCGCCACCTCAAAGATCCCTGAGGGGCAGACGGGCACACACCGCCCGCAGCCATCACATTGGCCAGTATCAATGGTGATGAAGTAATTCCCGGTGCCATCGGAGTAGCCGTAATGAATCCTGGACTCATCTTTGGTACCGATGCCACGGCAGCGGTCTCGGGCAAAGAGCGCCGCCCCCAGCGCGCCTACTATCTGCGGGTCCTCGCAGAGCAATGGCTCCAGCCCCACCTTTTCCCGGAGCTTGGCCACCATCCCTTTATTCTTGGCAATGCCTCCAGTGATGGTGAAATCCTTCTCAATGGAAACACGCTTGAGCAGGTTGAGGCAGCGGGTAGCTATCGCCTCATTGAGGCCGGCCAGAATATCGTTCTTGCTCACCCCCCTCCTCAGATAGCCGATGGCCTCGGATTTGGCGAAAACGGCACAGATGGTGTTGAAGGGAATCGGCTGGCTTGAGTTAAGCGCAGCATCCCCGATCTCCGCCAGGGGGATGTTCAGCACTTCAGCGATCATCTCCAGAAACCGTCCGGTGCCCCCGGCGCATTTATCGTTCATGATGAAGTTGATCACCCGGCCATCGCCGTCACAGTTGATTGCCTTGCAATCCTGCCCGCCCATATCCAGAATGGTTCTCACCGAGGGGAAATACCAGGTGATGCCACGGGCATGACAGCTTATCTCGGAGATGTTCTCGCTGGCGAAGGGAACGAGCACCCTCCCGTAGCCGGTGGCGACCACATACTGAACATCATCCAAGGAGAGGCCAGTCCCTTCCAGCGCCTTGGCCATGGTCATCTGGGAGGTCTTGACACTCTCCGGGCCGGTATCGCAGATCACCGAGGAGATAATGGTGCCATCATCCATCACCACCGCCTTGGATGCCCGAGAGCCGATATCTATTCCAGCAACTATCATTTAGCTAGAAACCTTTCTCCATGTTTTCCTGGGCGATGATGGCCGCCCCCAGCGCGGCCACTATCTGGGGACTATCAGGCACTAGAACTTCAAAACCAAGCTCTTCCTCCAGAATCCTGACCAGCCCGCGGTTCAGCGCCACCCCACCAACCACGGCGACGTCCTTCTCAATGCCAATCCTCTTGCACAGCGAGATGATGCGGCTCACCACAGAAAAATAGATGCCAGCCACGATTTCCTCCTTGGGAGTGGGGGGCTCACGGTGGACGTGGGAGATCACTTCGGACTCGGCGAATACGGCGCAGGTGCTGGTGATATCCGCCCGGGACTTGGCTTTAAAGGAGAGTTCTGACATCTCCTCCAACGTGGTCAGCATCAGCTTGGCCATCTGCTGCAGGAAGATGCCGGTGCCAGCGGCGCACTTATCCTGATTGACCCAGTCATTTAAGCGCCCCCGCTGGTTTACCTTGATCACGGTGCTGCTCTCAGCGCCCATGTCTATCGCCATCCGCACTGAGGGATAAAGATGATTTACGCCCCGGGCTAGACAGGTGGTGATGGCTTTCGGCTGCCGGCTAAAAGCGATGGACTTCCCGCCAACGCCAGTGGAGACGATATATAAATCTTCGTTTGGGCTGAGAGCAGCCTGCTTTAGGACAGCCTCCATGGCGGCCCAGGCGCTGGACTCAGCATCATCCGCGGAGGAGATGACGGTCGAGGCCAGAACTTTCCCGTCATCCAGGACAAGGGCTTTGGTGGTCAGGCTACCGATATCTATCCCCAGCGCTTTCATCGCCCCAAGTTAACGGTCTTCCAAAAGCTCAAAGAACTGCTCCAGCTTCTCGCGTATCTCTTCCTGAGGGTTGATTGTCGGGTCCACGATATCACAATCTATGACCAGCATGGGCACGTCTATCTCATTCAGGATGTCCTTAAACAGTCTGATGGTGGCACAGGTGTGCCGGCACCCCATAAAAGCCCAATATACCGCGCCATCAACCCGATACTGCTCAGCACAAGTGGTGATATCCTTTAAGGCCTCCTCACCAAGGGGGCCATACATGCTGCGCCGCTCTGGAATGAGGCTCGCTTTCTTGGCCACGCTCGCCAAGGGCTTTGAGGGGTCAAGTCTCCCCTCCGCCCAGCGGGTGAAGAGCGGCTCCACCACGCTCACCGCCCCGTACTCCTGCGACATCTTCTCCAGAAAGCCCATGAGATACATCGGTGGGACAAACAGTGTCATCAGGCGGAAGCGCTCCGGGGACACAGCACCTTTTCCCTGACGCACCATCTCCGCCAACTCATCACGAAGCGCCTGGAGGTACTCAGTGGCCTCCGGCTGGCCGGGACAGAGGTAATCTGTGGTCAATAGCTGCAAGAACCCCCGGATATGGAAGGGAGATGGCACCGCCTTGCGCAGTTCACCGATCTCACGGAAGAGCTCCATCTGCCGGTCCATCCCGGCCACAATCTCGGAGAGCTTATCCCAGTCCATCTTCTGCCCTGATTTCTCCTCCAGGAAGCTTATCATGTCCTCCAGTTCACTGATGAGGTATTTCTCCTCGGCCTCGCTGCGCTGGAAGGGGTGGTCAAGGAAAAATCCTGGACAATCATTGAGCTCCATGATCAATTCCCCGCTTTTGGCGGTGTTATCGCAGATGAGGTTAGACCAGAGCATAACGTCAGGGCGGGGTAGCGCCCCCAAAGCGAAGGCCCCCGCCAGGCCCCGATGCGGAGAGCATATCTCCGGGGCCAGCCCCAGCTCAGCCCCAGCAGCCAGAATCTCCGCCTGTTCGCCCAGAAACAGCGCCATCATCCAGGTGGTGGTCTCGGTATGCATGGGGACAATATCCATGGCGTAGAGAATCTCCGAGGGGAAAAAGACGGTATGGGCGGCGATAAATTTGCCCTCCTCACGGGCATTGAGCAGCCGGGTGTAGTAGTTGGCCAGCATTTGGTAGTAAAGGGCGTCACTCTTCGGCACCTCAGGATTGGCCTGGTTCATCCGCGAAATCAGCCGGCAGGCCCGGACAATGGCGCTGATCTTCCCGCCTGGCTTTTCTGAGGTCGTCATCCCTTCTTTCTTGCCTCCAGCATCTCCAGGAAAGCCTGCACCCTAGTCTGAATCTGCCCCGACCCAGAGGTGCCATATTCCACATCCAGGGCCAACATGGGAATCCCCTGGGCTTTGAGCTTATCTCTGAGCAAGGGCAGGTCATGGGCATAGGTTACACAGTAACGGATAATCTGGCTGACGACGCCATCAACCCGATAGTCGCGGGCAAGCTCCAGTATCCGGCCGAAGCGCCCGTCGGAAGGCACCATGCGGGCGCAGGGGAAATTATTCAGGTAGCGCCGGGAAATGGCCTCCAAAGGAGATTTATCCCCATCAAGCACCACCGGGTCAGACCAGTACCGGGTGCTGGTGCAGAGCTCATCGGTTACCACCAGCCCTCCCTGGGCCTCAATGGACCGGATGAACTCGGGGTTGTTCATCACGCTGCCCACCACCATCAGCCGGGCTCTAGCCTTATGCGCCCTGTCCTGCGCCTCAAGCTCATCTAACAAGTCATTAAGCCACTGATTAAACAGCTCCTTGGGCATACGGAAGCTGGCATCCAGCACCTCCATGGTCTCGGCACCGGTGATCGGCGGCGTATCCTGCTTGCGCAGCTCGTAAAGAGAGCGCAGCAGCGCCCTTGATTCATTATAGACCTCAATGGAATGACGCAGCTCGTCATCAGTTATCTGGATGCCGAGGAACTCCTCCAGGTGTTGCTTGAACTGCACCACCTGCTGATAATAGAGGGCGTGGGCTTTTTCCGTGTACTTGCGGGGCACGGTGAGCACGTGGTGAAAGGGTGTCTTGATATAGTAATGCCAGAGGTCAAAGAGACGGCGGGCGCCATCACAGGTGGAGCCAGCCACAACCCCGTCCAGGAAGTCATACTCCCCCCTGAGGCCCATCTGCAGGCAGCTGCGGGAGAAGGAGCAGTTGTTGATATAGAGATAGGCGTTGCCATCCTCAAGCTCCGTCTCCTGGGAGTAGCCAGTAATCCTCACTGGAAGGGCGCCGGCGGCATGGATTATCTCTTCAGGGACGTAGGTGCAGAGCCAGCCAAACACCTTCCCACCCTGGCGCTTGTGCGCCAGAACCTCGGCCGTTTTGGGAAAGGTGGCATTTACCTCCCGAAAGCGCTCAAGGGTGGGTAATTCAGCTTTATCCAGCCGCGGAACCGTAACTGGCATCACCGAGTGCTCACCAACCATGAAAGCCACCGACCAAAAAAATTATATACTTTAAGCCTTGGTTACTTCAAAAATAGAGATAAACCCCGAATATCACCGCCGGCCATGGCATCGGCCATGACCAGTATCTCTTAATTAATTTATCCTTCAGGTTATGAGGTAGCCTCCATCCACCACCACCAGGCTGCCGGTCATGTAACCAGCTAGGTCTGAGGCCAGAAACAAAACCACTCGGGCGATGTCATCAGCCTCTCCCAACCGCCCCAGCGGCATGCGGGATAGAAACGCTTTTAACTGCGCTCTGCCCAGATTAGCTTGTGCCCCACCAAGGAGCGAGCGCACCCCTCCGGTCATAATGGCTCCAGGAGCGATGACATTGACCCTGATGTCATGCCGGCCCAGCTCCCGCGCCAAGCTTTTGGTCAGCGTCAGGACGCCGCCCTTGGAGGCGTCATAGGCGTAAAGTCCCTCCGTTGAGGGGTGGATGGCGTCAATGGAGGCGATGTTGATGATGCTGCCACCCCGCCCCTGCTCAATCATCCTCTGGCTTACCTCCCGGCTGCAGAGAAAAGTCCCCCTCAGGTTCACCGCAACCACCCGGTCAAAGTCACCAGCGGTCATCTCGGCTAGCGCCATCCGCGGGTATATGCCGGCATTGTTCACCAGGATATCAACGCCGCCCATCTCCTCCACCACAGCCCTGACCATATCCCGCACTTGCGCCTCAGAGCTTACATCACAGCGCCGGAAGCCTGCCTGATAGCCACGCTCTTCTAGCTCCCGACTTGCCTGCTCAGCCTTATCACCATCGGCATCAGCGATGAAAAGACGCGCCCCGGCCTCGGCAAGGCGGTGGGAGATAGCTAGACCAATGCCCGCAGCACCACCAGTAACGATAGCCACCTTGCCCCCAAGACTGATAAGCTCACTGAGCGGGATATAGTCCTTGGCTGAAGTCATGATTAGCCTAGCCCTTTAAGATACCTCGGCGCTCTATGCCTTGCATTGTATAGGCTTAAACTTGGGCTGTCAAGGAGATGAGCTTCAAGACCGCGGAGGCTGACTATCCTACTTTATGGGCACGGGAAGGCCGGCGACCATGAGATAAACTTCGTCAGCCTGCTGCGCCAGCAGCTGATTAGCCTTGCCCAATAGGTCACGATAGAGCCGGCTTACTCCATCAGCGGGCACTATCCCCAAGCCAACCTCGTTGCTGACGATAATAAAGCGGGCATTAACCTGATTTACCAAGCTAGCTAGCTCACCGATCTCAGCCATAACCGCCTGCTCAATAAGCGAGGCATCAAGCGGCTCACCATGCTGCGCGAAGACGTTATTGACCAAGAGGGTGATGCAATCTATGATGACCGTTTGAGCTTCCCCCATTTCCTGGATAATCCTCTTGCCCACCTGGGTGGCGGCCTCAAGGGTGCGCCAGGTGGCTGGCCTTGCCTTCTTATGGGCCTCAATGCGCTGGCGCATCTCCTCATCTCCGGCCTCGGCGGTGGCCACAAAAAGAACTGGCTGGGGCGATTTCGACCCAAGCTCCTGAGCAAAATGGCTCTTGCCGCTGCGGGCACCGCCAAGTATCAGCGTCATTTTCGCGTTCCGGCTAGCCATCAATCCCCTCCTCCAGGATACGATAAACCGCCGCCATATCCAGGCTATCGCGCACTAGCGCCGCCAGCCGGTCATACTGCGTCTCTCTTCCCGCCACATCGCCCGCTCGCCTCTGCGGCAACCCCCAGTGTTGCCGCAGGTTGGCCAGCAGAGCTTGCCGGAAGCCAAAGTTGTGGAACAGACCATGCATATAGGTGCCCAAAACAGTGCCCAGGGTGTTAGTAGTGCCATCATAATACTCAACGGCGCCTTGCGGCGTTTCCAAGACTTGGAAACAGACAGCATCTTCGGCACCGCTCGTCTGCCCCATATGTATCTCGTAGCCCACCACCACCTGCCCCTTCATACCCTTGAGCAGCCCTTGGTCCGCCAGCACTTTGGCCTTAACCTGCCGGGTGGACTTCTCCGCGGCAAAGCTGGTCACCACGTCAAGCAGCCCCAGCCCCAAGTCCCCCTCTTTGCTTGACTCAACTCGTCCGGTGTCAAGGATACTCCGGCCCAGCATTTGATAGCCGCCGCATATGCCTATTATCGGCGTACCGGCTTCAGCCAGACGGAGCACCTCGTCAGCTAGTCCAGAGCGCCGCAGGTACCCAAGGTCACTGATGGTGCTTTTGGTTCCAGGCAGGATGATAAGATGGGGGCTGCCCAGCTCCCTGGGGCTGGTGACATAGCGCACCCGGGCCTCTTCCTCCAGTGGGTCAAAGTCATCATAGTTGGAGATGTGCGGCAAGCGAATAACGACGATGTCCAAGTCATTTGATGATTGACCCTCCCGCCTTTCATCAAGGTAGACCGAGTCCTCCTGAGCGATGCTGATACCACGAAAGTAAGGCACCACCCCCAGAACAGGTTTTGAGGTACGCTGCTCAAGGAACTCCAGCGCCGGCTGGAGCAGCTTGGGCTCACCGCGGAACTTATTGATGATAAAGCCTTTAATATAGGCCCGCTCCTCTTCAGTGAGCAGTTCCAGGGTGCCCACCAGGGAGGCAAACACTCCCCCCTTATCTATATCCCCCACCAGGAGAACGGGAGCGCGGGCGAGCTTGGCTACCCGCATATTGGCGATCTCCCTCTCCTTGAGGTTTATCTCTGCTGGGCTACCTGCCCCCTCAATGACCACCACCTCATAGGCGGCACGGAGGCGCTGGAGTGAACTTTCCACTACCTCCAGCAGGGAGGGGGTAAAGCGATAGTAACTATCGGCCGATATGGTGGCAGCCACCTTCCCCTGGACGATCACCTGACACCGACTATCCGCCTCAGGTTTGAGCAGCACCGGGTTCATGTCCACGCTGGGCTTTATTCCCGCTGCCTCCGCCTGCACCACCTGAGCTCGCCCCATCTCGCCCCCCTCCTCGGTGACAAAGGAGTTAAGGGCCATATTCTGTGCCTTGAAAGGGACCACCCGCCAGCCATCCTGTTTCAAGATGCGGCAGAGGGCAGCCACCAGCACGCTTTTGCCCGCTGATGACGACGTCCCCTGTATCATCAAGGTCTTAGCCAGTGCCAAGCTCGCTCACCTCTTAAGCGCTACGTTTAAGATTTCCAGAAACCAGTGCTGGTCTCTTAAAACCTTCCTGGTCTCGGTGATCTCTAGCCGCTTCTGAAATAAAGGCCCATCAATAACCAAAGTGTGATACTCGCCAGCCTCACCACAGAGGGTTACCTCCTTGGTCTCCCTCATCCCCTCTAGCTGCTTGATGAAATCCTGGTCCACAGTGCGTCCCAGCACCTCTTCACCGAAGAAATCAGCCTTGGCAGCGACCACAATCGCCTCAAAGCCAAGGTCTATGAAATCATTCAGTATTTTGTCATGGCTCTCCCCCCACAGGGGCAGGTACGGGGTCACGCCCACCTCCCCGCAGACGCGGTCAATCCACTCCCGGTGCTCATTGAAATCAATATCCCCGAAGACACCCCCCTCAATCCCCTCCTGCTTGAAGCGCCGGAGCATATTTTTGAATTCAGCCTCGTAGCTATCCCGCGTCGTCGGCTGCTGCACCAGAGGAACGCCGATCGCCTGTGCCTGAAGCCGCAGTATATCGGACCGCAGGCCATGGCTACAGGAGCGCTGGCCATCCTCGGTTACCGTGTTGGCCAGATAGCGGACTTTGAGTCCCATCCTCACCGCCCGGTAACAGGCAAGACAGCAGTCCTTGCCCCCGCTCCAAGAGCTGAAAACCTGTTTCACCTTGACCTCCCGTTTTTCCGTTAAACTAATCCCATCCAGGCTAGCATCACCACTAGAAGGAGCACTCCCACCTCGGCTACCTCATTTATCGCCCCGTAGTTATCGCCGGTAAGCCCGGCGAACTTGCTCTTAAAATAAGTTGCCAAAACCACGGTGATAAGCCACACCCAAAACATGGCGGCTAGTCCAGCGAGATGAAGCGGCGGCACCAGCGCCACCGCCAACAGGAAGGTGATGAGCGTGGCCATGGTGAACCTTGGCCAGCTGGCCCCCTGCTTGAACGCCTTGCCCAGGCCCGAGGGGCGAGCATAGGGGTAGATGAAGACGGCGTAGGCCATCGCCCAGCGGCTGAGCACCGGCATCAGTATCAGCGTGGCCATGAGCAGGGACTGGGGAACGCTGTTCAAGGCGACATATTTCACCAGCAGCGCCAAAACGACGCCGACCACGCCAAAGCCGCCGGCGCGGCTATCATGCATCACCTGCCACCTCTCCTCGGCTGACTTATGGCCGGCGAGCCCATCACAGGTATCAGCTAGACCGTCAAGGTGCAGCGCCCCGGTAATCATCACCAGAGAGACGATGAGCAGGGCACTGGCCAGCATCGGGGGGAACACCAGGCTGAACAGCCAGTTCAGACCAGCCAAAATCAGCCCGATGATGAGCCCCACCACGGGAAAGTAGCCGAGGGAACGCCCTACTTCCTCCGGTGGAGCCTCACCTCGCCAGGGCAGGGGTATGGTGGTCAGAAACTGCAGTGCCGCCAGAAAACGATTCAACCATCCGCTCCATCTTTTTCAGATACGCCCGCTTCAGCGAAAGTCGCCATCTCGGCTAGGATTCTGGCCGCTGACTCCGCCAAGAATATCCCCAGCGCCGCCCCGGTGCCCTCGCCCAAGCGCATCTCTAGCTCCAGCAGGGGCCTGAGCCCCAGGTGCTTCAGCAATACGCGGTGGCCTGCCTCCGCCGAGAGATGGGCGGCGATAAGATAGTCCTTCAAGCCCGGGGCCAGAGCCGTGGCGATGAGCGCCGCCGCTCCAGAGATAAAGCCATCAATGACCACTGGAATGCGGCGCGCCGCTGCCCCCAGCATCACCCCAGCCAGCCCGCCAATCTCAAAGCCGCCCACCTTGGCCAGCACCTCAAGAGGCTGACCCGGGTCAGGGTGATTTATCTCCAGAGCGCGCTCGATCACCTTCACCTTGTGCGCCAACCGCTCATCGCTGAGCCCGGCGCCCCGGCCGGTAACTTCAGCCACCGGTCTCCCCGTCATGACGGCGCAGATGGCGCTGCTGGCGGTGGTATTGCCGATGCCCATATCACCCGTGCCCACGATATCCAGTCCCTTGTCTATTTCAGCATTCACCACCTCAATCCCGCTCTCCACCGCCATAACCGCCTGCTCAGCGGTCATGGCCGGGCCAAGGGCCATATTCCGAGTGCCCAGACCCACCTTCTTTGACAAGAGCTGCGGGTCTGGTTTCAGTTCAGCGGCCACCCCCATATCAACCACCACAATCCTTGCCCCCACCTGGCGGCCCAGAACATTGATGCCAGCCCCACCCTCAAGGAAATTATAAACCATCTGGGCAGTAACTTCCTGGGGCCAGTTGCCCACCTTCTCAGCCACCACCCCGTGGTCACCAGCCATGACCACAACCGCCTTATCCTTGACCTCGGGCAAGGCTCTACCTTGGATACCGGCAAGCTTGATAGATAGCTCCTCCAGCCGTCCCAGGCTGCCCGGGGGCTTGGTCAACTGGTCCTGCCGGGCGCGGGCCTGCGCCATGGCCTCCTCATCCAGCGGTTTTATGCTCTCCACGGTGCTGCGCAAGAGTGTTGACATTTTCCCTCCTCAAAGTAATTTATTATCTGCCATCCAGCTCCCCTCTCTCCTTGAGCTCCTTTATCGCGGTGATGAGTTTACGGCATTCGGGCATGGTGCGAGGGGCAATGCGGACATATTCGGGTAAGCCAAAGGAGGTGCAATCTCGCACCAGGATACCTTTTTTGAGCAAGTTAGCACGAAACAGTTTGGCCTTGCCCACCTTCACCAGGAAATAATGGGTCTCTGAGGTAAGCGGCGGGAAGCCAAGCTGAGCGAGCTCTCTCAAGAGAAAACGTTTTGCCTGCCCAATCTTTTTCCGGCTGCGCTCAAGGTAACCGGCATCCTCCAGCGCCACCAACCCCGCCCTCTGGGCAATAACGTTAACGTTCCACGGCGGGCAAACCTGGCGTAGGTTGCGGATAATCCCCTGGTGCGCCAAGGCGTAGCCAAGGCGTAGCCCGGCTAAGGCGTAGTCCTTGGTCATGGAGCGCAGAATAACCACATCGCCTCGGGAAATGAGCCCCACAGATGACCAGCCATGGTCAACGAAGCTGATATAGGCCTCATCCAGGACGAAAAGGGTGCCCTCACCGGCAGCTAAAATCCTGTCCATCTCCCTGCGGGAGAGATATCTGCCCGTGGGGTTGTTGGGGTTGCAGATAAAAACCGCTCTGGGGTGGTGCTTCTTGATGAGCTCAACTATCTCCTCTATCTTCGGGACAAAGTTATCTTCTGCCCCTGTCCACTGCTTGATTGCTCTAGCCCCCGCAATCTGGCAGGCAACTTCATACTCTCCATAGGTGGGCTCAAGTATCAGAACCGGGTCTCGGGGTCGGAAGTAAGCCAGAGCGATAAGGCGAATGAGCTCCGTGGTGCCACTCCCCACCAGGATGCTCCCCGGAGCCACCCCCAGCTTTTCCGAAAGCCGTTGCCGCAGTTCAGTGGCCTCAGAATCCGGGTACTGGTTGATGGCCGCCCCGGAGAGCGCCCTCCTTATTGACGGCAACTCATATGGGTTAACGCAGACGCTGAAGTCCAGAACTGCCTCCGGGCTTATGCCCAGCGCCTCCAGCTCAGCGCGGTCTATCCCTCCGTGAGGGCAGACCCCCAAGCCTTCTATTTCCGGTCTAGGCGATAAAGACAAAACGAATCCCTCCTGCGATGAAACAAACCAGCACCCACACCAGCATGGCTATCTGCACTAGCCTTAGAGAGCCACCGATGGTTTGCAGTGTGGGAAGCGTATTTATCTCACCTAGCTGATAATGCCTGCTTTTTTCCAGCCTTACCTTCAGGGCGCCGGCCACCGCCGCCATGGGCCAGCCGGCATTGGGGCTCTCCGTTTTGGCATGCTCACGGAGAGCCACCCGCCATGACGCCCGCCCATCTCCCCCAGAGAGAAACGCAGCCAGAACCAAGAGCAGCGCTGTAAGTCTTGCCGGGATAAAGTTAAGCACATCATCCAGCCGGCTGGCGAATTTGCCTAGATACTCATACTCCCCGTGATAGCCGAGCATGGCATCCAGCGTATTGACCACCCGATAGGCAATGGCGCCGGGGATGCCGAACAAGAGAAAATAGAAAAGAGGCGCCACGAAGCTATCACTGCTGTTCTCCGCCACCGATTCCACCGCCGCCGAAACGAGGAGTGGCCAGCTCAAATCCCGAGTATCCCGGCTGACCAGTGAGCGCAGCTCAAAGCGTGCCGCCTCTAGCTTGTCCTCCAGTATAAGCTCTTTCACTTTAAGCGCCGCCTGCCGCAGCCCCCTCAAGGAGAAGGTGAATTTGAAAAGCACCGCGCCGATAACCACATGGGCCACTGGGCTCAAACCTTTAAGATAAAGTAGGACAAAGTAAGTAGGCACAGCGAACAAAGCCATGATGAAGAGGACTATCCCCATCCCGTAGAGAAACTGAGCCGCCCGGGAGCGGTCAGGACGCCACCTCTCCAAAAAGGAGGCCAGCTTTCCCATCCAAGCCACTGGATGAATAGCGTTGGGTGGGTCACCAAAGGCCAGGTCAAGGAGCAAAGCCAGAAGCAGTATCAGCAGATATTCCATAGCCACTAATTATTCCCCTCCTGTACCCCCGCCAGTTTTCGCCATCTTACCATTCCCGGCGTTGAGCAATACCGTAGGGAGGCCATTGACCGGATGGGTGTAGACGCACCCGCCCGCCCCATAGACTTCCTCAATATTTCGTGGCGTGATGACCTCCCACGGCGTCCCCTCAGCGTGAATCCGCCCGTTATTTATCAGGATTAACCGGTGGCAGTACTGCGAGGCGAGGTTGAGGTCATGCAGGGCCGCCAGCACCGCCAGATTGCTCTGGAGGCAAAGGTTCCTGATTAGGTCAAGGACCTCCACCTGACGGCCGATATCTAAATTGGCCGTCGGCTCATCCAGGAGGATGGCCTTCGTCTCCTGCGCCAGCACCCGAGCGATGAGCAGGCACTGTATCTCCCCTCCGGAGAGCTCGCCCACCCTCCGCCTGGCCAGAGATTGCGTCCCCGTTCTCTCCATAGCCCGCCAGGCGATATCAAGCTCCCTTGGCCCCTCATACTGGAAAAGGCCAAGGTGAGGGTTGCGGCCCATGAGCACTACCTCAAAGGCGGTAAAGGCGCTGGGCAAAATCGGCATCTGAGGGACCACGCCCACCAGACAGGCCAGCTCCCGCCTCGGTATCTTGGTTATCTCCTTCCCGTCAATAAGTATCTCTCCAGAGCGAGGCGGGATAACCCGGCTCAGCGCCCGGATGATGGTTGACTTGCCGCAGCCGTTTGGCCCGATGAGCCCCACCATCTCCCCCGGCCTTACCCGGAAGGTGAGGCCATCCAGCACGGTCTCGCGCCCGTAACCAAGGCAGACGTTATGCACCTCAATCTCAATCATCGCAGCCTCAGAAAATTACCTTCTTGCGTCGCCGCAGTAGATAGAGGAAGAAGGGCGCCCCGCAGAGGGCAGTTATCACCCCGATCGGTATCTCGGTCGGTGCCAGCACGGTGCGGGCAAGCAAATCAGCCAGGATGAGGAAGATGGCTCCACTGAGCACAGACAGGGGCAGCAGAAAGCGGTGGTCAGCACCCCAGATGAGCCGCACCGCATGGGGGGTGATGATGCCCACAAAGCCGATGGTGCCCACAAAGGAGACGGCGGCCGCCGTGATCAAGGTGGCCGCGGCCAGCAGAATAAGTTTGAGCCGCTCCACATCAATGCCCAACTGCTGCGCCTGCTCCTCATCAAGCTGCATTATGTTAAGCGGGCGGGCATAGAGCAGGATGACGGCTGCCCCCACCAGGACGTAAGGCAGAACGATTCTGACTTCAGACCACTGGCTCAGGGAGAAGCTGCCCATCAGCCAGAAGATAATGCCATGCATCTGCTCCCCGCTGGAGATGATGAGATAGGAGACGATTGACCCCAGGAGTGCCCCCAGAGCCACGCCAGCCAGGATAAGCGTGGTCATGGGCAGGGTCTTGCCCACTCGGGCCAAATTATAGACCACGGCCGTGCTGAACAGCGCCCCGGCGAAGGCGAGCAGCGGGATAAGGCCAAACCCCGTCCCCTGCCAGGTGGTGGGCAGGAGAAAGCCGATAACCGCCCCCAGCGCTGCCCCCTGAGCCACGCCGATGAGGTAAGGGTCAGCCAGCGGGTTGCGGAAGAGCCCCTGGTAAGTGGCCCCGGCCGTGGCCAAGGCAGCCCCGACCACCCCAGCGAGAATAACCCTGGGCAAACGTATGTCCAGGATTATCGTCTCCAGGGCACCGCTCCAGCCGGGGTTTGCCCCCACCAGAGGCACCTTGGAGAGGAGGATGCTGGAGGTGGTCAGGAAAGGGATATTGACACTGCCCACCGAAACCGCCAGCACCACCACCAGCGCCAACAAGATGATAAGGCCGATGATGCCGTAGATGCGCCCGCGCCACTGCGGTAAATGGGTCGGCGCAGCAATCTCCATCACATCTCCCTAAAATAGTTCCGGATGGATAAACTGGGCCATCTGCTCCAGCCCATCCACGATCCTCGGCCCAGGGCGGCTGGTCAAATTAGCGTCTATCTCATAGACCCGCCCCTGCTTGCGGGCCTCAACCTCAGCCAGCCTCGGCTCGGTCATGGCAAACTGAAAGGGGGCGTCCTTGCCACTGCCATGGCCGCTGCCGGCGATAATCACCTCTGGATTGGCCATGATGACCGCTTCCAGGCTGATGGTGGGATAGCCTCCCTCAAGGTCGCTGGCGATATTGATGCCCCCGGCCTTGATAATCAGCTCGTGGATGCGGCTCTCCGCGCTCACCGTCCGCAACGGGTCATGCCAGAGAATATAGAATACCCGCGGCCTTTCCGCCTCGGGGATGGTTTCTGTCTTATCGGTTACCGCCTTGATGCGTGCCTCCATCTCCGCGGTCAGTGCTGAAGCTTCCTCAACTTTGCCAGTGACCCGGCCCGCCAGATTTATCGCCTCCAGAACCTGGTCAATTGTCTTCGGGTCAAGGGTGAGCACGGTCAGGCCCAGTTCCTCCAGCCGGGGGATGACCTCCTTTTTATGGATATTGGCCGCCAGTATCAGGTCAGGCTGAATCTCAACCACCTTCTCAACGTCAACCGAGGAATAGCCGCCTATCTTCGGCTTCTCCTTGGCTGCTTCAGGATAGTCACAATATTCGGTCACGCCGACTAGTCTATCCTCCAGCCCCAGGGCATACACGATTTCCGTGTTGCTCGGAGCGAGGGAGACTATCTTCTCCGGCATTTTATCCACCCGGACCACCCTCCCCGCCTGGTCCGTCACCTCGATGGGAAAGGATGGCCCTTCCGCCAGAGGGGCCGGCTCCTCAGCGGGGGCCGGGGCGCAGGCCCAGACAAGACCGAGCAGCAGGATAAAAATAATGCCCAATCCACTCCACCAGCGTAGCCTGTTTTTCATCTTCACCTCCATCATGCGATTTAAACAAAAACCCCCTCGCTTCCAGCCGAGGGGAAATAAAAACTCAACAAAAAGTCCTACTCCTCCCCGCGGAGCGATGTAGGAAGCTCGGAGGCTGGCGTTCTGGCTTTTGATGGTTTAAAAACCATCAATCACAGCGGCGCGGCCGCGTCGGACTTGCACCGACTTGCTCTCCAGTTAGGCCCTCACTCGCGCTCGGGCACCTCCGCTTACCTATATTCAGTTGTCACTCTAAAGTATAACGGGCGGGAGAGAAAAATGCAAGCCCTGCCAAACAATATTTTGGGTCAAGGCAAAATCAGCTTGACAATTAAGCTGAGCCGTGATTAAATTGGTATTAGAAGCCCATGGTCCCGAATCTAGTTCAGAGGAGGTGTCCGATGAGGCTTCACGAGATCTTCGGAGTTTGGCAGGTGGACAGTTGGTGCCCTGCCTGAGAGGGCAGGGCGGGGGGGAACCCGAACCCGGCTCGATAAGTTAAGTTGGAGGTCAGTCTGTAAAAAGAGACCTCATCCGGCGGTGGTAACCGGAAGGGAGCTGGGTTCGAGGGAGAAAGAGGAGACTATCCGTGGAGGGCGCTTCGGAAAAGCGCCCTCCATTATTTTAAACCAGGCTTGACATGATGGCCACGCCGAACCTACAATTTACTCCAGCCCAAGCCTTCCAGAAAGAGGGATGATGCCCAAACTCACCAGAATAGTGCCCGCCATCCTCACCGATGACCCCTCCACCCTGGAGAGCATGATACGTCAGGCGGAAAACTTCACCGACTATGTCCAGATGGACATCATGGACGGGCAATTTGTGCCCTCGCGGAGCATCACCTGGGAGCATTTGAGCCACATCCCCACCAAGCTCAGTTGGGAAGCCCACCTCATGGTGCTGCGCCCCGAGGAATACCTGGACGGCTTCCACCAGGCTGGAGCGCGCAAGGTGCTCTTCCATCATGAAGCCACCCCTTCGCCCCGGGAAGTTATCGCCCGGGCCAGGGCGCTGGGCCTGGGCGTGGGCCTGGCCATCAACCCGGAGACCGCCGTCTCCGCCATTCTCCCCTTGGTCGATGAGGTGGATAGCATCCTCCTCATGTCGGTTAACCCCGGCTTCTACGGGAGCCGGTTTATCCCTGAAGTCATGGACAAGGTAGAGGAACTGCGCCGCGCCCGGCCTGAGATGGAGATAGGCATTGATGGCGGGGTAAAGGAGGCCAACATCGTTCAGGTGGCTCGTGCCGGGGTTGATGTCATTTATGTGGGCAGCGCCATATTCTTGCAACCCAAGCCCGCGGAGAGCTTCCACCGCCTCCAAACTTTAGTCCAAGAGAGTTGAAGAATTCAAAAAGGGCGGCCAAAACCTAGTCCAGTATATTATTTCTTGGCCTTCTTTATTTCGTGTCCGCCGAATTGCTGGCGCAGGGCAGCCAGCAACCTAGCCCCGAATGGTTGTTCCTGACGCGAGCGGAACCGCGCCTGGAGGGAAGAGGTGATGACTGATGCTGGCACCGCCAGCTCTACTGATTCCTGCACCGTCCAGCGGCCCTCGCCCGAGTCCTCAACAGAAGCCTGAATGCCCCCTAACTCCGGGTTCTCCTCCAGGGAACGCGCCACCAGGTCCAGTAGCCAGGAACGCACCACGCTGCCGTAGCGCCAGAGCTCGGCAATCTGGGCTAAGTTTAAGTCAAACTCGCGCTTTGCCTGCATCAGTTCAAACCCTTCGGCATAGGCTTCCATCAGAGCGTATTCAATGCCGTTGTGCACCATCTTGACAAAATGCCCGGCTCCGGCGGGGCCAACATGGCCATATCCCTTATCTGGCGCTGGCGCCAGCGTCTGGAAAACCGGCTCCAGCCGACGGAATGCTTCCAGTTCACCCCCCACCATCAGGCAGTAGCCCTCCTTCAGCCCCCAAACGCCACCGCTGGTGCCAACGTCCAGAAAGAAGAGCCCTTTCTCCGCCAAAGCTCTCGCCCGGCGCATGCTGTCCTTATAGTTGGAATTACCCCCATCAACCACAATATCGCCCGGAGATAGACAGTCCTCTAGCGCCCTGATGGTGCTCTCCACAGCCTCCCCCGCTGGCACCATGAGCCAGACGGCGCGGGGCTTATCCAACTTCTCCACCAGCTCAGCAAGGGATAAAGCACCAACGGCGCCCTGCGCCACCAACGCCTGCACCGCTTCGGCAGCCGGGTCATAGACCACCACACGGTGACCTCTCTCAAGTAAGCGCCGCGCCATATGGCCACCCATCCGCCCCAGCCCGATCATACCCAGTTCCATAGCTAGCCTCCTCTCCCGCTACCCCAGCTCCTGAGCTAAGGCCCCAAAGGACGCCTCATCAGCTGAACCGAGGTGAACCCTGACCACACGCCGCCCCAGCGAGCACAGGGTCTGAAGGTCGCCCAGAGCTTGGGCATCCGCCAGCACGCCAAAGGTATAAGGTTCACCGGGGATGGGTAAATCAGGCTCATGGTCTGCCGTGACCATAAAGAACAGGCCAGAATTTGGCCCCCCTTTGTGCAGCTGCCCCGTGGAATGCAGCAGCCGTGGCCCATAGCCAGCGGTGGTGCTGATATGGTATCTCTCCAGCACCTTCCGGCGCAGGCCGGTCAGTGCCCCATCTATCTCAGGTGTCTGGCGCACATAGGCCATGACGGCGAAGTAATCACCTGGCCTAGCTTGAGCCAAGAGGTCACTTAGAGAGCCAGAGGTCTCCACTGCGGGCAGGCGACCAGAGGTTTGGTACTCCTCCAGCACCCTCTTGGTGGCATCCTTGGCCCCCTGCACATTGGGCTGGTCAAAAGGATTGATTCCCAGCATCGCCCCCACCACCGCCGTGGCCAATTCCCAGCGGAAAAACTCGGCGCCCAAGTCGTAACGGTCTCGTAATCTCAAGACCACCACTGGCTGTCCCGAAGCTTTGATGCGCTTTATTGCCCCATCAATGGCTGCATTATCATCTCCCTCAAGCCGTAGGTAGATAAAGAGCCGGTCATCCCCGTAGTGGGCAGGTTCCACCAAAGGCTCCCCGGCCACCGGCAGGATACCCTTACCCTCTTTGCCTGTGCTCTCGGCGATGAGCTGCTCCAGCCATAGCCCAAAGCTGCTGATGGAAGGGGAGGTGATCAGGGTGAGTTTATCCCGCCCCCGCTGGCCCAGAGCCCCGATGGTTGCCCCCAGCCAAGCGGCTGGGTTTTCTGCAGCCGATACTTCGGAGACACACCTCTGGCACATACCGTCCGCCCGACTGAGAAGTGAGGTGAGGTCAATCCCCATCAGCGCCGCCGGCACCAGGCCAAAGTAGGACAAAACGGAGTAGCGCCCGCCGATATCAGGGGGATTGAAGAAAACGCGCCGGAACATTTCTTCCTCGGCTAGTCTGGCCAGTGGCGTCCCTGCGTCAGTGATGGCGACAAAATTTCGCCCGGCGGCCTCTTTCCCCGCCGCTTCCTCCACCAGATGCCGGAAATACTTATATAGAAGCGAAGTCTCAATGGTGCCACCGGACTTGGAGGAGACCAGAAACAAGGTATGGGCCGGCTGAATAACCTCGGTCACCGCCCGCACCCAGGAAGGCACCGTGGAGTCCAGCACCATGAACTCGGGATGGCCGGCAGCACAGCCGAAGGTCTGGCGCAGCACCTCTGCCCCTAGGCTGGCGCCCCCCATGCCCAGCAGAACCACGTGCTGAAACCCCGCCTCCCTTATCTCCCCAGCGAAAGAGTTTAAGGCGGCTACTTGCTCGCCCATCAGACGTGGGGCATCCAGCCATCCCAGGCGGTTGGTGATTTCTCTTGGTTCAGGTTTCCATACCGTGTGGTCTTTCCGCCAGATACGGGAGACCACCTCCTGCCTCTGTAGGTCGGTTAAAGCCGCCTCCACCTCCTGAGAATACCTCCCCAGACCGGCAAGAGCCTCCCCAATCTGGTTCTCCATATTTAACTCTCATCTCCTTTCGTCCCCTGCCCCTCAAGCCCTTTGGACTCAATCGCCAGAACCTTTTGCAGGCGGCGCCGGTGGCGCTCGGCACCGGAAAATCGGGCGTTGAGAAAGGCGCTCACCAGCTCTTTGGCCAGCTCCACGCCGATGATGCGCGCCCCTAGGCAGAGGACATTTATATCATCATGCTCCACTCCCTGACGGGCGGAATAGGTATCATGGCAGAGACCAGCACGGACACCGGCTAGTTTATTGGCCACGATGCAGGCGCCAACCCCACTGCCACAGATGATGATGCCACGCTGGGCCTCGCCAGCGGCCACTGCTCTAGCTACGGCGGCAGCGAAATCAGGATAATCATCGGCGGGGTCAAGGGCATAAGCCCCCAGGTCCAGCACCTCATATCCTTGCTCTTTAAGCCAGGAAGATAGCTCAGCTTTCAGCGAAAAACCGCCATGGTCGGCCCCCAGGGCCACGCGCAGCGTCATTTTCTACCTCCTCCGAGCAGCTTCAGGGCTTCATCCGCCATGCGCTGAGCGGTCAATCCCAGCTGCTCATAAATCACCTGGTACGGGGCGGAGATGCCAAACTGGGATATGCCGATGGCCACCCCTTCTGAGCCAACGTAGCGCTCCCACCCCAGCGGTGTCCCAGCCTCGATGGAAACGCGCGCCTTTATCCCGGGAGGTAGCACACTATCACGGTATTCGGCGGGCTGGGCATCAAACAATTCCCACGAGGGCAGCGAGACAACACGGGCCGCCACCCCACTCTCCCGCAGCAACCTCCCCGCCTCCAGGGCGATATGGACTTCAGAGCCAGTCCCGATGAGGATGACCTCCGGGGTGGTGGCTCCCTCCCAGAGAATGTAGCCACCGCGCTGCACCCCACTGGCCGGGGCCAGGGTTTTGCGGTCCAGCACTGGCAAACTCTGACGGCTGAGTACCAGCGCCGTCGGGCCGTGGCGGCGCTGCAGGGCTACCTTCCATGCCTCCACCGTCTCAGTGGCATCGGCGGGGCGGATTACCACTAGATTGGGCACCGTCCTCAGCCCGAGGACCTGCTCGATAGGCTGATGGGTTGGCCCATCCTCCCCCAGCCCAACCGAGTCATGGGAAAAGAGGTAGACCACCCGCAGCCCCATCATCGCTGCCAGACGCACCGCCGGCCGCATATAATCATAAAAAATAAGGAACGTTCCAGTATAAGGGATGATGCCCCCGTGCAGGGCCATACCGTTGGCGATGGCGCCCATGGCGTGCTCCCGGACGCCGAAGTGCAGGTTGCGGCCATCATATCTGGCGGGGCTGAAGTCTCCAAAACCCTTGAGATAGGTCTTGATGGAAGGGGCTAGATCCGCGGAGCCGCCCATCAGGGAATGAATCTTTGGCGCCAGGATATTCAGCACCTGCCCTGAGGCGGCACGGGTGGCAAGGGGTTTATCGGCACTTTGAAACAAATCTGTCAAGCCACTATCCCACCCCTCTGGCAAGTCCCCGCTTAAGTCTTCCTCCAGCTGCCGGGCCTCGGCGGGAAAGGCCTGACGGTAGGCCTCAAACCTCCTCTGCCACTCATCTTGAAGGCGTCTACCCCGCTCCAGCGCCTGGCGAAAGTGAGCCAGCACCTCAGGCGGCACGGTGAAGGGCTCCTCATATTCCCACCCCAGGGCTTTCTTGGTCAGCCTCACCTCCTCCTCCCCCAGCGGCTCCCCGTGGGCAGCGGCGGTGCCGGCCTTGTTCGGGCTGCCATAGCCGATGACCGTCCGGGCTATGATCAGGCTGGGACGGTCTACCTCTGCCTGCGCCTGGCGTATCGCCTTAGCCACGCTGGCGATATCCATCCCGTCAACTGGCCCGATGACCTGCCAGCCGTAGGCCTGGAACCGCTGCGCCACATCCTCGGTGAAGGTGACATCGGTATCTCCCTCAATGGAGATATCATTATCATCATAAAGATAGATGAGCTTGCCCAGGCGCAGCGTCCCGGCCAAGGAGGCTGCCTCAGAGGAGATTCCCTCCTCCAGGTCTCCGTCAGAGACGATGGCATAGACGTAGTGGTTGAAGAGCTCATAGCCGGGCCGGTTGTAGTTTGCCGCCAGCCACCGCTCGGCGATGGCCATCCCCACCCCATTGGCAAAACCCTGTCCCAGCGGCCCAGTGGTCACCTCAACGCCACGGTCGGGAGCATATTCCGGGTGACCTGGCGTCTTGCTACTCAGCTGCCGGAATTTTTTCAGCTCCTCCAGCGAGAGGTCATATCCAGTGAGGTAGAGAAGTGCGTAGAGCATGGCCGAGGCGTGGCCACAGGAGAGAATAAAGCGGTCCCGGTCCGGCCACCTTGGGTCGCTGGGGTTATGCTTGAGAAACCGATCCCACAGCACGTAAGCCATCGGGGCCGCGCCCAGTGGCGCCCCGGGGTGACCGGAGTTAGCGCGCTGCACCGCGTCCACCGCCAGAAAGCGCACCGTGTTGATGCAAAGCTCATCAAGCTTAGAAGTGCTCATGCTCAAGCTACGCCCCTTCCCTTCCCCAGTTCTGCATGATTTCCTTGAGACGCTGGGCCAGTTCCGGGCTGGAGCGCAGGCGCGCAATGAACACGGGACAGCCCTCCAGCAGCGAGTTCTGGGCCGCGGTGGCCATGCTTGACAGCAAGTTCTGGATGCCGAGGTCAGCCGATGGCGAAATATTCATCCCGGGGGTTGACTCCAGCTGGCGGCGGATATCCTCGGCGGTGAACCTCATCGGCATCACGCATGACTTATACCACGGGCATTCCTTACACTGAACTATCCCGTAAGCCTCATCCAAAATGTCATCCATATCCGGTCTCCTTCTCCCCGCTGGCTACGGCATGATTTTGCTCAGCCTCCTGGCCAGCTCCATCTCGTTGGGGAAAGCACCAATTTTTATATCCCGTATTATACCATTTTTATCGATGAAGAAGGTGGTCGGGAGGGAACGGATATTATACGCCAGAGGCACCTCCGGGCTGGAGGCGAGCAACACCGGGAAGGAAATACCCATTCTCTCCACAAATTCCCTCACCCTCTCCGGGCTTTCCTGGAGATTGACCGCCAGCACCACCAGACCCTCACCCGACCGCGCTCTATAGACATTCTCCAAAAACGGCATCTCAAACCGGCAGGGACCACACCAGCTCGCCCAGAAGTTGAGCAGCACCGGCCTACCTCGGAAATCCCTAAGCGAGATAACCTTGCCATCAAGAGTGGGGAGCTGGAAGTCAGGCGCTAGCTTATCTATCCCCGGCCCCTGGGCGGGACTGGAGCAGCCAACCACCACCCCCAGGGCTAGCAGCAAGGCCACTATCAGCGCCAGCCCTATTTTGAGCGAACGATTCACTAATAGCCTCCTCCAAGAGCCGGGCCCTAGCCGGCAAGCGATGCGAACCAAATTATTCGGTTGGCCAAAACCAGACCACCAACGCCGATGAGAAGTAAACCGCTGGTCACCTGGATTGGTCTTGCGTAGCGCTGGAGACGCTTAAGCAGCGGAGCCAGCCAGTCAAAAGCTACACCCACAGCCAGCAAGGGAAGCCCCAGCCCTAGGGAATAGAGCGCTAGCAGGTAAGCCCCGTGCCAGGCGGTTGCTGAATTCAGAGCCAGGGCCAGGATACCCCCCAGTATCGGGCCAACGCAGGCGGTCCAGGCTAAAGAGAACGCGGCCCCGAGGAGAAAGGAGCGCAGATGGCCGCTCTTACCGCGCAGGGAAGGGGCCAAGCGTCGCTCATAATTTAACCACGGTACCTTTAGCGCCGCCAGCATGAATAGACCAAAGGCTATGAGCAAGCTGCCCGATATTTTATTGAGCAGGGCGATACTTGGGTTGATGACATATCCAGCAAGTCCAGCAACTGTCCCCATGGCGACGAAGACGAGCGAAAAGCCGAGGACAAAGCTGAGGGAGTGGAAAAAGAGGGAAAGGCGAGGCCTGGTAGCTTCGCCCTCAAATATCTCAGCGCCAACTAGGCTAGCCAAGTACACCGGCACCAGGGGCAAGACACAGGGGGAGAGAAAGGAGAGCAGCCCGCCACTCAGGGCAACGATGAGCGGTATATTTTCCATCCTTTTGATAGATAGCTCAAGGCCGGTTATCTGGCCAGCTTCACCACCAGCGCTTTATACATATCAGGTATCGCCAGTATCTGCTGATAGCACTCCTCAGGCAGGGGTTCGTCCAGGCAGAGCACCATCATCGCCCCACCACCGCGCTGCACCCCACGACTCACCTGCATCTGGCTGATATTGATGTCAGCATTGCCGATGATTGTCCCCACGGCACCGATCATTCCGGGGCGATCTTTGTGCTCGGTGAATAACATGTAGCCGCCCGATGGCTCTATCTCCAGCCAGTAGTCGTCCACCCGGGTGAGGTGAGTCCTGCCCCGGAGCGAGGAGCCAGCCACCAGCGTGCTTCCTGATTTGGTGTTCACCTCCACCGTCACCATGTTGGCGTAGTTCTCGCTGGCGCTCTCCTTCTGCTCGGTAACGCTCAAGCCCCGGCTGCTGGCGAGCACATCGGCGTTGACCATATTCACGCGCTCCTCGGTCAGGCTTTCCAGAAGGCCGGCCAGGACAGCAACCTTAATGGGAGTGGTGTCCTCCCTGGCAATATCCCCCTGATAGCGGATGGTCAGCGACTGCGGTGGCCCCTCCAGCAGCTGAACCGCAATCCGGCCTATCATGACCCCCACCTCCACGTAGGGCCCAACCACAGACATCGCCTCCGTGGAGAGCATGGGGGCATTCACCGGAGATTTGGCCGGCTGACCATTGAGGACGGCCACCACCTGCTCGGCGATATCAATGCTGGCGCTTGCCTCCGCCTCAATGGTGGAGGCGGCTAGATGAGGCGTGGCGATCACCTTATCACTCTTGAGCAGTATGTTGTCCCGGGCTGGCTCCCGGCTGAAAACGTCAACCGCCGCCCCCGCCAGATGCCCCTGCTCCAGCGCCTCGTAGAGCGCCTCCTCATCAACGATGCCCCCACGGGCGCAGTTGATGAGCATGGCCGTCGGTTTAACTAATTTGAGCTGGCTGCGGCCGAGCATGCCCCTGGTGCTGGCATTCAGGGGCACATGAATAGTGATGAAGTCCGAGGTCTTAAGCAGCGTCTCCAGGTCAACCAGCCGCACCCCCAGCCTTTCGGCGCGGCTCTCCGATATCATCGGGTCATAGGCGATGACCTCCATATGCAGGCCCTTGGCCATCTCGGCGACCTCAGTGCCCACCCGGCCCAGGCCGATGATGCCCAGAATTTTATGGCGGACCTCAAAACCCTTAAGCTCGCGGCTCCAGACTCCAGCGTGAAGGAGGTTATTTGCCTGGGGGATGCGGCGTGCCAGGGCCAAGAGCATGGCGATGGTGTGCTCAGCGGTGGAGACTATGTTCCCCTCCGGCGAATTGACCACGATGATGCCGCGGCGGGTGGCCGCCTCTATATCAATGTTATCCACGCCCACCCCAGCCCGACCGATGACCTGAAGCTTATCCGCGGCCTCAATCACCTGCGCGGTGACCCTGGTCTGGCTGCGCACGATGAGCCCGTCATAATCACCAATGACCGCCGCCAACTCGGGCGGCGTTATCCCCTGCTGAATATCCACCTCAGCATGCTGCCGCAGGATGTTAACGCCCTCGGGGGCTATGGGATCAGTGATGAGAATCTTCACGAACTACCTCGGCTCCGAGCACTAGAATATCCACCTGTTAAGATAATGCTACCGCAACCGCGGCTTCAATGTCAAAAACCCCCAGGGACTTGACAGCTTCAAACCAGTATGCTACGCTGCTCAAGCGACGGTGGGAGAGACCCGGACTTTCGGGCGCCGAAGGGGAAAGGAGCATGGGAGCCTGGCTCCAGGCTCTGAAACTCTCAGGCAAAAGGACTGCCGTCAGGTAAAACCTCTGGAGAGACCTCTACGAGGTCACCGAAGGGGCAGCCCGCGGGTAGATGGCGGGCAATCTCTCAGGTAAAAGGACAGAGGCTAATCCGCTCTGGTGGGGGGTTAGCCTCTGATTATTTTGGAGACTAAAAAATGAACCCAAAAGAGTACCGATACACGCAGGAACACGAATGGATTTGCCCTGAGCCCGGAGGTAAAGGCAGGGTGGGCATCACCGACTACGCCCAATCCCAGCTGGGCGACATAGTCTTCCTTGACCTGCCCGCCCCCGGCACCAAGGTAACCCAATTCGAGAAGATGGGGGAGATAGAAACGGTGAAGGCGGTCTCCGACCTCTTCTCGCCAGTCAGCGGAGAGATCCTGGAAATCAACCAGGCGGTCATTGATGACCCAAGGCTAGTGAACGAAGACCCTTACGGCGCGGGCTGGCTGGTGAGGCTGGCACTGAGCCAGCCCACGGAGCTTGAGGCGCTGATGAGCAGCGATGAATATGCTGAATTTGTCGCCGGGCTAAGTGAAGAAAGCTAGAAACACGCCCAGGGGGTTCGACGATGCCATCGCCGTACCTACCCAACACTGACGCCGACCGTAGCGCCATGCTGCGAGAGATTGGCGCGAACTCCGCAGACGAGCTGTTTTACGATGTGCCCGCCCAGTTCCGCAATGTCCAATTCAAACTGCCCCCTCCTCTCTCTGAACTAGAACTCAAAAGAGAACTTGAGGAGCTCGCCAAGCGTAATGCCAGCCTAGATGATTACGTCTGTTTCCTCGGGGCAGGCTACTACCGCCATTTCATTCCCAGCGTGGTGGCCCACCTCACCAGCCGCAGCGAATTCTACACCGCCTACACGCCATATCAGGCCGAGGCCAGCCAGGGAACCCTGCAGGCCACCTATGAGTATCAGTCGCTGGTTTGCCAGCTCACCGGGATGGAGGTGAGCAACGCCGGCATGTACGATGGCAGCACTGCGGCGGCGGAAGCAGCGTTGATGGCACACCGCATCACCGGAAGAGACAGGGTGGCGGTGCTGGCCACGGTAAACCCAAGATACCAGGCGGTGATCGCCACCTATGTCCGAGACCAGGACATATCTCTGGAGAAGATGGAGCCAAATCTAGATAGTTTACCTTCAGATTGCGCCTGTCTGGTCGTGCAGCAGCCCAATTTCTTCGGCTATTTCGAAGACTTGCGCGCCCACGCTCGGAAAGCTCATGACAGCGGGGCACTGCTCATCGTCATCGTTGACCCCATCTCCCTGGGGATGTTCAAGCCCCCGGGAGACTACGGGGCTGATATCGTCGTCGCCGAGGGTCAGGCGCTGGGCAGCCCGCTCAGCTTCGGCGGGCCGGGGCTGGGCATCTTCACCTGCCGCCGGGAATACTTAAGGCAGATGCCGGGCCGGATTGTGGGCAGAACGGTGGACAGAAACGGGCGCCCGGGATATGTGCTGACCCTGGCCACCCGGGAGCAGCATATCAGGAGAGAGCGAGCCACCTCCAACATCACCACCAACGAAGCCCTGGTGGCGCTAGCGGCCACGGTTTATCTTGCCGCCATGGGCAAAAAGGGCCTCCGCCAGGTGGCTGAGCTGTGCTACCACAAGGCTCACTACGCCGCCCGTGCCATAAGCGAGCTTAAAGGCTACCGCCTCGTTTTCCCCCAGCCTTTCTTCAAGGAATTCGTGGTGCGCTGCCCGGTGGCACCTCAGCAGATCAACCAAGCGCTCTTTGAGGAAAAGATAATCGGCGGCCTAGACATAAGCCACCTCGTAGACAACGGTATGCTCTTCTGCGTCACCGAGGTGAACACCAAAGGGGAGATAGACCGGCTAGTCAAATTTCTGGGAGAGCTATAAGCCATGTTTCGCCACTATTTGCTTCCTGACATCAGCCAGCCGGGCAAGGTCGGCTGCACCCTCCCCCCTCTGGACGTGCCACCGGCTGAGCCGCCGCCCAAGGAGCTCCTCCGCGAGGAGCTTGCGCTGCCTGAGGTGAGTGAGGTTGAGCTGGTGAGGTATTTCACCGCTTTAAGCCGGCTGAACTACGGCGTGGACACGGGGTTTTACCCCCTAGGCAGCTGCACCATGAAATATAACCCAAAGTGGCACGAAGATATCGCTAGACTACCCGGTTTTGCCTGGATTCACCCCTATCAGCCGATAGACTCGGTTCAGGGGGCGCTCAAGCTCATGTTCCAGCTCCAAGACTACCTGGCCGAGATTACCGGGATGAGCGCCACCAGCCTGGCCCCCATGGCCGGGGCCCAAGGCGAGCTTGCCGGGATTAAGATGATAAAAGCCTACCACCGGGAGCGAGGGGATAAGGGGCGACGAAAAATCCTGGTGCCAGATTCAGCCCACGGTACCAACCCAGCCACCGCTGCCATGTGTGGGCTTGAGGTGGCCACCGTGCCCTCTGATGATAAGGGCAATCTGGACTTAAAGGCTTTGGCCGCCATGATGAACGATGAAGTGGCCGCGCTGACCCTGACCATGCCCACCACTTTGGGCTTATTTGACCCCCACATCGCCCAGATAAGCCAGCTCGTCCACGAAAGAGGGGGGCTCCTCTACGGTGACGGAGCTAACTTGAACTCCCTGCTGGGGAAGGTGAAATTTGGTGACCTCGGCTTTGACTGCGTGCAGCTGAACCTGCACAAAACCTTCAGCACCCCCCACGGAGGTGGTGGGCCAGGCTCAGGCCCTCTCTGCGTCAAATCAAACCTGGCGGACTTTTTACCCTCACCTTTGGTAGTCAAGAATGATAAAGGTTATACTTTCACCTCACCGGCCAAATCCATAGGCAGCCTGGGAGCCGCCTACGGGAACTTCGGTGTCATGGTCAAGGCTTATGCCTATCTTCGCTCCCTCGGCGCGGAGGGGCTGAAAGCAATCAGTGAGAACGCGGTGATAAATGCCAACTACCTCAAGGAGAAGCTGAAAGCTTACTATCACCTCCCCTATGACCGCACCTGCATGCACGAGGTGGTCTTCTCTGGAAAACGGCAGAAAGCCAAGGGGGTCAGGACCTGGGACATCGCCAAACGGCTGCTTGATTACGGCTTTCATCCCCCCACCATCTATTTCCCCCTGGTGGTTGAGGAAGCACTTATGATCGAGCCCACTGAGACTGAGAGCAAGGAGACGCTGGATGCCTTCATCAGCGCCATGCGGGAAATCGCCAGGGAGGCGGAGGAAAATCCAGAGATACTGCGCACCGCCCCCCATAACACTCCGGTAGCACGGCTGGACGAGGCTGCCGCCGCCCGCAAGCCGGACCTTCGCTGGGAGCTATCATGAGCCACACTGAGAATGTGCTCACCAAACAGAGGGTATATCTTGCTGACTACCTGGGAATCATCCCATACCAGCCTGCCCTGAAGCTCCAAGAAAGATTGGCCCAGGCGAGAGCTGAGGACGAAATTCCCGATGTCCTCCTGCTCCTCCAGCACCCACCCACCTTCACCATCGGGCGGTTCCGGGGCAAAGCGGATATCATCAATATTCCCAGGGAAGCAGCCGTCTTCCCCACCAATCGCGGCGGCGGTGTCACCTATCACGGCCCAGGGCAGCTCGTTGGCTATCCCATTCTAAATCTCAAAGAAAATGGCCTGGGGGTGCGCCAATATATCGGGAAACTGGAGGAGGTCATCATCAAGTTGCTGCTCGGCTTTGGCATCCGAGGCCATCGGGTGGCAGAACATCCCGGCGGCGTCTGGGCAGGCGAGCATAAGATTTGCTCCATCGGGATACACGTTAGCCACCATATCACCACGCATGGCTTCGCCCTCAACGTGAGTCCCGATTTAGGCTATTTTGAATACATCAAGCCCTGCGGCCTTGATGGGCCGGTAATGACCTCAATCTCAAAACTACTGGGCTATCCAGTAGAGGTTGAGGCCATCATCCCAAACCTGCTCAACGCCTTCTCTGAGGTGTTCGGCTTGAAGCGCAAAAGCGGCCTCGGGCAATACCACCTTGACTTTTCTCCCTCTCCCCGCTAAATTAGACCACCAAGGAGAAATATGTCCAGGCTACTTCTGGTAAGACACGGCAACACCAAGGGAAATAGCGCCGAGAGACTGTGGGGGCACACTGATATTGAGCTGAGCGCCCTGGGGATAAAGCAGGCGGAGCAGTTGCGTGACCGTCTTGAGGCCGAGAAGATTGACGCCATTTATACCAGCGAGCTCCGGCGGGCCTCAGCCACCGCCGAAATCATCGCCTCCCGCCACCAGGCCCAAGTTACCATCTGTCCTGAGCTAAAAGAGATCAACTTCGGCCAAGTTGAGGGGCTGACCTTCCAAGAGATAAGCCAGCGCTACCCGGAGTTGGCCCGGGCGTGGCCCACCCGGGACCTCACTTTTCAGTTTCCCGGTGGTGAGAGCATTGGCGACCTCAATAACCGGGTGACCAAGTTCCTAAGCCGCCTTGAGAAGCACGCCCCAGAGGAGACGATACTCATCGTCGCCCATAGCGGCATACTGCGGCTGCTCATCTGCCATCTGCTGGGGATAGAGCTTGAGCACTGGCGGCAGCTGCGCACTGACCTGGCTTCACTGAGCATACTGGAGACCTATCCCCAGGGAGCCATACTGAACCTCTTAAATGACGTCTCCCACTTAAGCTAAAGGACAAGTCTGCCCTTCATCTTTTGCCCCCTTACCGGCTGTGCTATACTTTTAACTAGGAAAACAGCCTCAAAGGAAGCGCTTAAAAATGGCAGACCTCGAGGAAATCAAAAAGAGAATCGACGAGTTAAGGGAGCAGATCAACTATCACAACTACCGGTACTACGTGCTGGACAGCCCCGAAATCAGCGATGCCGAATATGACGCGCTGATGCGGGAGCTCAAGCAACTGGAGGAGCAATACCCTCAATTTGTCACCCCAGATTCCCCCACCCAGCGGGTGGGGGCGGCGCCGGTGGAGGCTTTCGGCGTCGTGGAACATCCTCTGCCCCTGCTCTCCTTGGGCAATGCCTTCTCCAAAGAGGAACTGCTCGCCTGGCACAGCCGCACGGTGAAGCTACTGGGCACATCGGATTTTGATTTCGTCGGCGAGCTTAAAGTTGATGGACTGGCGGTGGCCTTAACTTACGTAGACGGTCTATTCACCACTGGGGCAACCCGTGGCGATGGCTTCCGCGGTGAAGATATCACCCAGAACCTGCGCACCATCAGAAGCATACCACTTTCTGTGCCCAAAGATGCCCCACCCCGCTTTGAGGTGCGGGGGGAGGTCTTTCTGCCCAAAGACGGCTTCCACAAGCTGAACCGTGAGCGGGCGGAGGAGGGGCTGCCCCTCTTTGCCAACCCCAGAAATGCCGCCGCCGGCTCGGTGCGCCAGCTTGACCCACGCATCACCGCCAAACGCCCCCTGGATATTTACATCTACATGCTCGGCTATGCCGAGGGCAAGCCAATCCCACCCACCCACTGGGAAACTCTGGAATACCTCAAGTCCCTCGGCTTCAAGGTAAACCCCAACAACCGCCTGCTGAAGAGCATTGAAGAAGTTGAGGAGTATCACCAGACCTGGGTGGAAAGGAGAGAAAACCTCCAGTATGAAGTTGACGGCGTTGTGGTCAAAGTAAACCAGCTTGAGTTGCAGGCGCGACTGGGAGACGTCGGCCATGAGCCGAGGTGGGCCATCGCCTACAAGTTCCCCGCCACCCAGGGCACCACCCGCCTAGTTGACATCGGCATCAGCGTGGGCAGAACCGGCACCCTCAACCCCTACGCCATCCTGGAGCCGGTAACCGTGGGCGGGGTGACCATCAGACAGGCTGCCCTCCACAACGAGGATGACATCAGGCGCAAGGATATTCGCATCGGTGATACCGTCATCGTCCAGCGTGCCGGGGAAGTCATCCCAGAGGTGGTGGGCCCAGTGAAAAGCAAGCGCACCGGGCAGGAGAAGGAATTCAAACTCCTGGAGAAGGTGTTTGACCCGAGCAAAGGGCGCCCGGCATGCCCAGTGTGCGGGGGTGAGATCATCCAACCCGAGGGCGAGGTGATGTATTACTGCTCCAACGCCACCTGCCCCGCCCAGGCGCAGCAGAGACTGGAGCACTTCGTCTCCCGGGGGGCTATGGACATCAGGGGCATCGGGGAGAGTTTGAGCGCCACCCTCTTTGCGCAGGGGCTGGTCAGAGACCCGGCTGACCTTTACTACCTCAAGGATAAGAAAGACAAGCTCCTCAGTCTGGAGAAGATGGCAGAAAAAAGCGTGAGCAACCTGCTGAGTGCCATTGAAAACAGCAAGGAGCGGCCACTGGCCAGGCTCATCTTCGCCCTGGGCATACGCCACATCGGGGAGGAGACGGCGGAAATCTTGGCTAGTGAATTCCACAGCCTTGAGGCTCTGGCCAATGCCTCAAGAGAGCAACTCATGTCCATCCCCACCATCGGGCCCAAGATCGCCGATAGCATCATCGCCTTCTTCCGAGAGGAGGCCAACCGCAATATCATCAGAAAGCTGAAAGAGGCTGGAGTCCGGCTGGAGGAAGAAGCCGCCGCCAAGCCAGAAACGCTGCCTCTATCCGGCAAGGAGTTTGTCCTCACCGGCACCCTGGCTAGCTTCCCCAGACACGAGGCCGAGGAAAGGATAAAGGCCCTCGGGGGCAGCACCTCGAGCAGTGTCAGCAAGAAAACCACCTACCTAGTGGTGGGGGCTGACCCCGGCTCCAAGCTGGCCAAGGCGCAGCAACTGGGCACCAAAATACTGAATGAAGAGGAATTCCTGAAGCTGCTTGAGGAAGCCACAAAAACGAGGAATGGTGCCTGAAAGAAGAGCCTCCATGAGATTAATCGTTGGCTTGGGTAACCCAGGACGAATTTACGCCCACAACCGCCATAACGTTGGCTTTATGTGCTTAAGCCACTTCGCCAAGACGCAGGGCATCCGCTTTGACCAGAAGCAAGCTCAGGCCCGAACTGGCCTGGGCGAGATCGCCGGGAGCAAAGTGATACTGGCCCGGCCCCAGACCGGCATGAACTTGAGCGGAGAGTCGGTGAGCCGCTTGGTGAGAAAGTTCAACGTCAGCCTGGATGACCTCATCGTTATCCATGATGACCTTGACCTTCCCTTGGGCAAAATCCGCATCCGCCAGGATGGCAGCTCCGCCGGCCACAGAGGCGTTGACTCCATCATCACTCATCTGGGAAGCGCTGACTTCATCCGCATTCGGGTGGGCATCGGTCGCCCCCTCACCCAAGGCCCAGACAAGGAGGCAGAGGTAGTCAACTACGTGCTCAGCGATTTCACCCCTGAGGAGGAGAAAACGCTGGCTCAGGTCACCGCCAAGGTGGCGCAAGCCATCCTCTGCCTGCTCAATGAAGGTTTGAGCGCGGCCATGAATAAATATAACTAGCCCCTCCAGATACCCTCCCATTTATGGTAAAATTTGAGCACAAAAACAAACTGGGGCAACCAAAGCCCCTCCAAGCGAGCTTTGGCAGCATGTCCAGAAGACTGTTTCTCATCAAAGTAGTCCACACCGCGATCTTCATTTTTATGTCATCCTGCATCGTCTACATCCTGCTCAGCGGCATTATCCGCAATTACCACTGGACGGTGTTCCTCGCCATCGGGGTGGTTCTCGCTGAAGGCCTGGTGCTGATTTTCAATCACTGGGAATGCCCGCTTACCAACCTCGCCCGGAAATACGGCGACGAAAAAGGCTCAGTCACCGATATGTTTTACCCCAAATGGTTTGTGCCTCACGTTTTTCGTTTCTCCACCGCTCTGTTTGTCATCGGGCTTGTTCTCCTGGCGGTGAACTACCTGATAAGGTAATCCCACACCACCTCCCTTTGTCATGGTTCCACTTTAAATGCTATAATTTTAACCCAAATATACCCGAGATGAGAGACGAAAAGAAGTTTATCGCCGTCATCGGTGGCAGTGAATGCTCGCCACAGGAAGCTGAGCTGGCAGAAGAGGTGGGGCGTGAGCTGGCCAGGCAAGGCGCCGTTCTGATATGCGGCGGGCTGGGTGGCATCATGGAAGCTGCCTGCCGAGGGGCGGCCTCAGAGGGCGGGATAACCATCGGCATCCTCCCCGGGGCCAGCCGTGAGACGGCCAACCCCTATGTGCAATTCCCCATAGTCACCAGCCTGGGTGAGGCCAGGAACGTGGTGGTGGTCAAGTCAGCCCAGGCGGTTATCGCCATTGGCGGCGGCTACGGCACCCTCTCTGAGATAGGCCATGCCCTGCGCAATGGCATCCCGGTGATTGGCCTGAACACCTGGGCGCTCTCCCGAAATAACCAGCCAGATATTTCAATCATCCCAGCTGAAAGCCCCACTCAAGCAGTAAACAAAGCGCTCAGCCTGATTTGAAGATTACGGAGGGGGAAATGGCCAATATTGACAAGGTAAAAGCGAGAGAAATCCTGGACTCCAGAGGCAACCCGACGCTGGAGGTTGAGGTGACGCTATCTGATGGCAGCACCGGCCGGGCGGCGGTACCCTCCGGAGCCAGCACCGGCAAATATGAAGCGGTGGAGCTGCGCGATGGGGATAAAAAGCGCTTTAACGGCCTGGGCGTACTTCAGGCGGTAAATCACGTGGACGGAGCCATCGCCGAGGCTATCAGCGGGATGCCCGCCACCGACCAGAAAGCCATTGACCGCAAGTTAATCCAGCTTGACGGCACCGAGAACAAATCGCGCCTGGGAGCCAACGCCATCCTGGGAACATCGCTGGCGGTCGCCCACGCCGCCGCCAGGTTGCTTGATATGCCCCTTTACCACTATCTGGGCAATGCCGAGAGCTACACTTTACCAGTGCCGCTAATGAACATCTTAAATGGCGGTAAGCACGCCGCCGATTCCACCGATTTTCAGGAGTTCATGGTGGTGCCAGCCGGGGCCCAGAGCTTCCGGCATTCCCTGCAGATGGGGGCCGAGGTCTACCAGGCATTAAAAAAGGTGCTCAAAGACAGAGGATTGAGCACCAACGTTGGCGATGAGGGAGGCTTTGCCCCAACGCTCCCCTCCAACCAAGCAGCGATTGAGGCTGTTCTGGCCGCGATTGAAAAAGCCGGCTACCAGCCCGGAAAAGACTGCTTCATCGCCCTGGACCCCGCCGCCAGCGAATTTTATGAGAATGGCCGCTACCTGCTCCAGCGGGACGGCATCACCCTGACCTCCGCGGAGATGGTTGATTATTATGTCAAGTGGGCGGCCAGCTACCCCTTAATCAGCATCGAGGATGGCATGGCCGAGGATGACTGGGACGGCTGGCGGCTCCTCACCGAAAAGCTGGGCGAGAAAATCCAGCTGGTCGGTGATGACCTTTACACCACCAACGTTGACCGCCTCCGCCGGGGCATTAGCTTAAAGGCCTCCAACTCCATTCTCATCAAACTCAATCAAATCGGCACCCTTACCGAGACCATCGCCGCCATCAGGATGGCCCAGCAGGCAGGCTGGACCGCCATCGTCAGCCACCGCTCCGGCGAGACGGAAGATACCACCATCGCTGACCTGGCCGTTGGGCTGAACACCGGGCAAATCAAGGCCGGTGCACCCTGCCGCTCGGAACGCACCGCCAAATACAACCGTCTCCTGCGCATTGAGGAGGAGCTGGATAAGCGCGGCCGCTTTGCCGCAACTCAGGCATTCCCCAAGCTGAGGCCGAAATAGACAGCCCAGGCCAGCAGTGTTATACTGCCTTAAGAAGAGCGGAAAACTACCAAGGAGGAGCACAATGACGACCAAGATCGGCATTAATGGCTTCGGACGCATCGGCAGGATAACTTTCCGCGCCATCAACCAGCGCCAGAAAGATAAACTGGAAGTGGTAGCGGTGAATGACCTCACCGATACCAGGACCAATGCCCACCTCCTGAAATGGGATAGCACCTATGGCCCCTACCCCGGCAAGGTGGAGGCCGGCGAGGACGCCATCATCATTGACGGTAAACGGGTAAAAGTCCTCTCCGAGCGTGACCCGGCCAATATCCCCTGGCGAGATTACGAGGTGGACATCGTCATCGAGTCAACCGGGCTATTTACTGATGCCACCAAGGCAGCCGCGCATCTCCAGGGTGGAGCCAAGAAAGTGCTCATCTCCGCCCCAGCCAAAAATGAGGATGTTACCCTTGTCCTTGGCGTCAATGAGGATAGATATGACCCCGCCCAGCATAAGGTTATCTCCAATGCCTCCTGCACCACCAACGGCATCGCCCCAATAGTCAAGGTATTGCATGAGAACTTTGGGGTAAACAAGGGTCTGATGACCACCATTCACGCCTATACCAATGACCAGAGAATCCAGGATATGTTCCACAAAGACCTGCGCCGCGCTCGCGCTGCGGCCACCAATATCATCCCGACTACTACCGGTGCCGCCACCGCGGTAACCGTGGTCATACCGGAACTCAAGGGCAAACTTCACGGGCTGGCCTTCCGGGTACCGGTGGTCACCGTCTCAGTCATTGACTTTGTTGCCGAGCTGGCCAAAGATGTCACCGTAGAAGAGGTCAACCAAGCCTTTAAAGCCGCCGCCGAGGGGACTCTCAAGGGCATCCTGGCCTATTGCGAGGAGCCACTGGTCAGCTCTGACTTCATCGGCAACCCCAATAGCTCCATCGTTGATGCCCCCAGCACCATGGTCATCGCCGGCAATATGGTCAAAATCCTGGCCTGGTATGACAATGAGTGGGGCTACAGCTGCCGCCTGGCTGACCTGGCCGCTTACATCGCTGACAAGGGTTTATAAAATAAGCAGCAACTTCCCCGTCTGATGCCAGCGAGGTCATGAGGTTACTTTCGCCGGGGTGACTTTCCGCCCATAAAGCAGAGGCCCAGCCAGTTTCTTCCTGCTATCCCAGATATCACCGCCCGGCGAGAATTGACATTGGCGGGCGAGGATGCCTAAAATAACACCATCACAGCATTAGGGTAAGAGATGAAATTAATCGTTGTTGGCTTCGGGCAGTGCGGTGGCCGGATTGCTGATGAGTTCGCCCGGCTCAACCGAAAAGCGCGTGCCCAGCGTGGCATTGACATCATCGCTGGTGCCTTCGCCGTCAACACCGATGTGGCTGACTTAAGCGGGCTCACCGGTATTAGGCCTGACTACCAGCACCGCATCCTCATCGGTGGACGCAAGACTGGTGGCCATGGTGTGGGCAAAATCAACGAACTGGGGGCTGAGATCGCCCGGGAAGATGGCGATAAGGTCATTGAGACCATCCGAGCCAGCAAGCGCTTCCCCGAGGCCGATGCTTTCCTGCTCGTCGCCGGGGCGGCTGGGGGCACTGGCTCTGGCTCCCTCCCGGTGATAACCCAGTACATCAAAGAGCGCTATGTAGATAAGCCAGTTTATACTCTCATTGTCCTTCCCTTTGAGCACGAGGAAACCACCGAAGAGAGGACCATCTACAACGCGGCCACCTGCCTCAAGTCCACCTATCTCGTGGCCGATGCCATCTTTCTGGTGGATAACCAGAGGTACGTAATGAAGGACGCCTCGATCAGGGCCAATCTGGCCAAAATCAACGCCATGATCACCGAGCCCTTCTACAACCTGCTCTGCGCCGGCGAGGAGAAGAAGCACAAATACATCGGGGCCAAGATACTCGATGCCGGTGATATCATCCAGACCTTGGCCGGATGGACAGTGATCGGCTATGGCAAACAGCCAATCTCACTTACCCGGCAGCTCTTCGGCCGGGCGCGCGATTTTCGCAACAAGGCCTCCGAGGCCCAGAAGGGGATACAGGCCATGGATGAAGCCATAAGCGGCCTATCCCTCAAGTGCAACCCTGTGGATTCAAAGCGGGCCCTATATCTTGTTTCAGCACCGCCCAAGGAGATGAATGTGGACCTGATCAAGGAACTCAGCACCTATCTTAAGACTCTGGCCCCGGAGGCGGTGATCCGAAGCGGCGATTACCCACGGGAAAGAGGTCAACTGGACATTACCGTCATCCTCTCCGAACTCAGCGACGTGGAAAAGGTGAGGAATTACTTCACCAAAACGCTCAGCCTCATCGCCGCCCTCAAGAGAAGGCAGGAGGGTATTGAAAGCAAGTACAAAGGAATTGAGGTCACCCTCAAAGACATACCCTCCTTGCTCTAGCCAGCCAAGGGATAACCCGCTCAACTTTAGAGAGGTACTCTCAAAGCACTGTTTCTCCGTCTTATCTTGAGAGCTTGGCGTAGATATTCCAGGCCTGCTCCATCGTCTCCTCCCGAAGCCGCCATGCCTGCTCTATCGCCTCTTCCCGCCTCTTCTTGGCTTCCTCTATACTTGCCTGGCAAGCCTGCTCCGCCCGCTCCCTCGCTTTCCGAAAAGCCTTCTCTGCCTGAGCGATGGCCTCTTCCCTGGCCCTCATCGCCTCCTCTATGGCCGCATCGCGGGCCGCCAAGGCCTGCCTTATGCTCTCATCGCAAGCCTCCTTGGCCTGCTGCTCCGCCCGGCGAAAGGCCCTGGCTATCTGCTGCTCGTTCAGCCGATAGGCATTGGCCACCTGCCGTTGAGCCTCAATATAGGCCGCATAGGCTCTCTCGGCCTGCCCCAGAACCTCATCAAGAGGCTTCACCGCCTGCTCTTCGGCCTCCTTGCTGGCCTGCTCAACCTGCTCCTGAACTTCTTCAAGCGATTGCCCCGCCACCTCCTCAACTTCCTCACCTACTTTTTTTGGCTCCTTTGGATTCGGCATCGAGTACCTCCTGCTAAAGTTTTACTGGTATCCTTGCCCTATATTCAGATGTACCTTGGCTACTCTTCGGCATCATCCCTATCTTCGGCTCCTCTCTCCTCTCCGGCTGGCTTGGACCTCTTGGCCTCGTACATCCTGGCCAGAAAATCCAAACGCGCCTCGATTGTCTGCCTATCTATAGCCGCTTCCTCAGCCTTCGGCTTCGCTTTCTTACTGGTCACCTCGGGCTTGCCTATCGCCTCGGCAAAGGCCCTCAGTGAGGCCTCAGTTGTCTCCTCGGCCGGCTCAGCAACTGCCTCCTCCGCCTCCTCACCTATCCCTCCGGTCACACCTATCGCCTTCTCAAAAGCCCTCAGCGAGGCCTCCGCCGCCTCTCTGGCCATCCGGCCACTCACCTCAGCCCGATTTATCGCCTCCTCAAAAGCCTTTATTGACGCTTGAGCCGCCTCCCGGGCCACGCGCGTCGTGGCCTCGGTGGCCTCCTTGGCCGCCTTCACCGTCATCTCGGCAGCCTCTCGGGCCGCCCTCGCCGACATCTCCGTAGCCTCCCTGGTCTTCTGGGTTATTGCCTCGGCCCGACTTATCGCCTCCTCAAAGGCCTTGGCTGAGGTCTCGGCCGCCTCCTTGGCCGCTCTGGTGGCCAGCTTGGTCGCCTCCTTGACCGCTCTCACCGAGGCCTCGGCCGTTTCCTTGGCCGTTCTGCCGATTTCCTCAGCCCGGCTGATGGCTTCCTGAGAAGCTCGGGTTGACGCCTCACCCGCCTCCTTGGCCACCCTCACCGCCTCCTCGATGGCCTCTTTGGCCATCTGGGCGGAGGCCTCGGCCATTTCTCTAGCCTCACGGCTTATCTCTTCAGCGCGGCTTATCGCCTCCTGAGCCGCCTTGGATGATGCTTCCGCCATCTCCTGGGCAGCTTTTATCGCCGCCTCCGCCGCCTCCTCAGCCGCCTTGGCTGAAGTCTCCGCAGTCTCCTTGGCCTCACGGCTTATCGCCTCAATCCGGCTTATCGCCTCTTGAGAAGCTCGGATGGAGGCCTCCGCGGTCTCCTGCGTGGTTCTTACTGAGGTCTCCGCAGCCTCCATCGCCTGCCGGCTTATCTCCTCAACCCGCTTGATCGCCTCCTCAAAGGCCCTGGCGAGGGCCTCGGTCGCCTCCTTCACCTCGCTGCTTATGGCCTCGGCCCGGCCTATCGCCTCCTGCGAGGAACGGGTTGAGGCCTGGGCTGCCTCTTGGGAGGTCTTTATCGCCCTCTCGATAGCCTCTTCCGCGGCTCGCCTCGAGGCTTCAGCAGCTTTCTTAGTCTCGGCGCTTATTTCCTCAGCCCGGCCTATCGCTTCCTGAGATGCTTTGGTGGCCGCGGCCGCCGCCTCTCGGGAGGCCTTCATCGCCGCCTCCGCCGCCTCCTTGGCAGCTTTGGCACTCGATTCTGCGGTGGTCTTGGTCTCCCTGCCGATCACCTCCACTCGGCTCATCGCTTCCCGAGAGGTCTTGAGCGAGGTCTCTGCCAGCCCCTGGGCCTCTCGGCTCACCTTCTCCGCTCTCAGGGCCACTTCCTGAGCCGCCTTGGCCGATGCCTCCGCCATCTCCATGGTTGATTTGCTCGCCCGCTCGGCTCTAGTGGCAGCGTCACTCGCCTCCCTGATTGATGCCTCGGCCGCCTCTTTGGCCTCCCGACTCACCTTCTCCGCCTTGTGAGCCGCCTCACGTGCCATCTTGACTGAGGCCTCCGCCGCCTCCTTGGCTGTCCGGCCCGCCTCCTCAGCCTTCTCTATCTCCTTCTGGGCTGCCTTGGCCGATGCCTCCGCCACCTCCTTGGCCTCATTGCTTATCTCACTGACCCGGTTTAGCCCCTCCTGCGAGGCGACAAAAGATGCCTCAGCCGCCTCCATGGCCTCCCGGCTTATCTCCTCGGCTCGCTTTATCGCCTCCTGGAAGGCACGGGTTATGGCTTTGGATGCTTCCTTGGGGGTTTTGGCTGATGCCTCAGCCCGGCTTATCGCCTCCTCGGCCGCTTTGATTGACGCCTCCGCCGCCTCCTTGGCCTGGCGGCTCACCTCTTCGGCCCGCTTTACCGCCTCCTCGGCCGCCTTGGCCGATGCCTCCGCCGCCTCCTTGGCCTCACGGCTTATCTCCTCGGCCCGCTTTATCGCCTCTTGGGCCGCCCTGGTTGACGCCTCGGCCGCCTCCCGCGCCGCCCGGCTTAACTGCTCCGCCCTGGCAACCGCTTTCTCAAATTCGCCAATAATATGCCCGGCATCATCCAATAGCTCGTGGGGTATCTCTCTCGCCATCACCCAGCACCCAAGATTACTTTAAGTCAATTCTAATATAGGTTGTTTCGTTTTTCAATAACCTCAAAGCCCCTTTTACCACCAGTGGCCGAATTGGCCTTCAAGCGGCCTGAAAGACCAAGATACCTTATTACCAGGGACGATGTTACTATAGACAATGCTCGGCCCAGCCTGATAAAATAATTGACATCCCCTCACAAGTATGCTTAAATTAACCAAACTCTAACTCAAATCGGCAAAACTTAAATTTACTGAGGTGGGAAATGAAACTAGTCGTCGTCGGTTTTGGGCAATGTGGCGGCCGAATCGCTGATGAGTTCGCCAAGCTGAATAAAAGGGCGCGCAGCCAGCGCGGCATTGAGATAATCACCGGTACCTACGCCGTCAACACCGATGCCGCTGACCTAAGTGGCCTGAGCCATATCAAAAAGGGCTACCAGCACCGCATCCTCATCGGAAGCCGCAAGACCGGTGGCCACGGCGTGGGCAAAATCAACGAGCTGGGGGCTGAGATCGCCAAGGAGGACAGCGACAAGGTCATCGATGCCATACGGCAAACCAAGCGTTTCTTTGAAACAGATGCTTTCCTCTTCATCGCCAGCGCCGCTGGTGGCACTGGTTCCGGGTCAATCGCCGTGATGACCCAGCACATCAAAGAGCGCTACGCCGATAAACCGGTCTATAATCTCATCGTCCTCCCCTTTGAGCACGAGGAGAGCACCGAGGACAGGACCATCTACAACACCGCCACCTGCCTCAAATCCGCCTACTCGGTGGCTGACGCCGTCTTCCTGGTGGATAACCAAAGGTTCGTGCGCAAAGATGCCTCAATCAAGGGTAATCTGGCCAAAATCAACGCCATGATCGCCGAGCCCTTCTACAATCTGCTCTGTGCCGGCGAGGAGAAGAAGGCGAAGTACATCGCCTCAAAGGTGCTCGATGCCGGTGACATCATCCAGACCTTGGTTGGCTGGACAGTGATCGGCTACGGCAAATCGGAGATTCCGCTGTTCCGGTTCCGCCGTGAGGGGGGGCGCAGCTTCCGAGACAAGAGTGACGAAACCCTGAAAGGCATCCAGGCTATGGATGAAGCCATAAGCGAGCTCTCGCTCAAGTGCAACCCGATAGACTCAAAGCGCGCCTTATACCTCATCTCCGCGCCGAGCAAGGAGATGAACATGGACCTGGTCAAGGCGCTCGGAGATTACATGCGGGATATCGCCCCGGAGGCCCTCATCAGGAACGGCGATTATCCTCGGGAAAGGGGCGTGCTTGACGTCACCGTCATCCTCTCCGAACTGAGCGACGTGGAAAAGGTGAGGTATTACTATTCCAAGTCAACCAGCCTCATCCCCGAGTTCAAGAGGAGACAGGAGAGCACGGAGAGCAAACTCAGGGCGATCGAAGAGGCCTCAAAGGAGATTCCCTCGCTGCTGTAACCAAATAAACAAATAGGCTATCTCAAGCCAGCTTTACTTGAATCAGGGTGTTCAGGTAAAGCTGGTTTTTTATGCCGGAGTGTAGTTTCTCCTAGAAACGGCACCACATATGGGTTATAATAAGGAATAATGACGGCTCAGGTGTTTTATCGTCGGTGGCGTCCGCAAACCCTGGCTGAAGTGGTCGGCCAGGAGCAGGTAACCCAGACACTGCGCAATGCCCTGACCAGCGGTCATATCTCCCACGCCTATCTTTTCTGCGGCCCCCGCGGCACCGGCAAGACCAGCACGGGGCGCATCCTAGCCAAGGCAGTAAATTGCCTCTCCAACGATGGCAAAGGGGAGCCATGCAACTCCTGCTCCATGTGCCAGGCAATCACCGAGGGCAGAGCCCTGGACGTCATCGAGGTTGATGCCGCCAGCAACCGCGGCATTGACGAGATCCGAGACCTCCGAGAAAAGGTGAATTACGCCCCCAGCGAAGCCCGCCGCAAGGTTTACATCATTGATGAAGTTCACATGCTCACCAAGGAAGCCTCCAATGCCCTGCTCAAGACGCTGGAAGAACCGCCACCACACGTCATCTTCATTCTGGCCACCACCGAGGCCCATAAGGTTCTGCCCACCATCCTCTCACGCTGCCAGCGCTTTGACTTCCGCCGCATCTCCCAGGCCGACGTGGTGACCAAGCTCAGCCAAATCTGCCACACGGAGGGCATCCACATTGAGCCAGAAGGATTGCGGCTTATCGCCAGGGCGGCCACCGGCAGCCTGCGCGATGCCGAAAATCTGCTGGAGCAGCTGTCCACCTACTATGGCACCGAGATTGAGCTCAAGCAGGTGCAGACCATCCTGGGAATCACCGGTGACTCCCGAGCCAAAGAGCTGGTCCGGCATATCATCAACCACGATGTCTCCGCCGGGATGGCCACGGTAAACAGCGTGAGCAGCGATGGTCTGGATTTACGCCAGTTCAACCGAGAGCTGGTGGAATATCTGCGGGGGCTGCTCCTGGTCAAAACCGGCTCTGCCGAAGCCGTGGACCTGCCCGCCGAGGACATCGCCGAACTGAAGGAACTGGCGGCCAAGGCTAGCCTGCCTCAGATACTGAAGGCGGTCAAGCTTTTCGGCCAGCTGGAGATTGGCTATGACCACCAGGCCACCTTACCTCTAGAACTAGCCCTGGTTGACTGTGCCTTGTCCTCGGCCGAAGAAGCCCCTCCGAGCAAGGCAGAAAAGATGGAAAGAGCCGAGTATAAAGCCCGCCCACCGGCAAAGACCGCTCCCCCACCGGTGACACCACCAGAACAACCTATATCGGAAGAACCAGAACCAAAGCCTGAGTCAAAGCCAGAGCCCACGCCAGCTATGACGGCAGCATCGGCCACGCCCACACCGGCAGCCGCCGAAACCGCTCCCCCGCCGGGGAAGGATGCTGAGATTGAGCACCTGCGGGCAAACTGGAGGCAATTCATCAGGCAAGCCCCAGACAACATGGGCCGCACCCCCGCCGCTGCCCTGCTCCGCAGCGCCAAGCCCAAGGCGATTGAGAAGAACACCATCATCCTCTCCTTCAAGTTCCCCCTGCACAAGGAGAACATGGAGAAGCCGGATAACCAGCAGGTCGCCGAGAAAATCATCAGTAGCTTCTTGGGGCGCAGCTTGCGCGTGCGCTGCGTTTATGAGCCGGAGGATAATCACCTCATCGAGGAAGCCCTCAAAATCGGCGCCCAGATTATCGATGACGTGGAGGAGAAATGAACAAGTTTATCATGCAGCAGGCCCAGAAACTCCAGGCGCAGCTGGCCAAAGCTCAAGAGGAGCTGAGCAACCTCACCATAGAGGCCAGCTCGGGGGGAGGCGCGGTTACGGTTACCGTTAACGGGCAGCAGAAAATCCAATCGGTCAAGATATCGCCAGAGGTGGTAAACCCGGAGGATATCGAGCTGCTGGAGGACCTGGTGCTAACGGCAGTAAATGAAGCCATCGCCAAGTCCCAGGAGGCGGCCGCGCAGCACCTTGGAGGGCTGACCGGGGGCCTGAAAATCCCCGGACTAACTTAAGGAGAGCCAGCCTTGGAGCAGAATCCCATCCCCGCGGCTCAAGCCATCAATAGGCTCATTGAGGAACTGAGCAAGCTGCCGGGCATCGGCCCCAAAAGCGCCCAGCGGCTCGCCTTCCACCTGCTGCGCGCCCCCGAGGAGCAGAGCAAGCTCCTAGCGGAGGCCATCCTTTCACTTAAGCAGAAAATCACCCTGTGCTCCATCTGCTTCAATGTTACCGAGTCTGACCCCTGCCCCATCTGCCGCAGTGACCAGCGCGACCGCAGCCAGATCTGCATCGTGGAGCAGCCCCAGGACATTCTGGCCCTGGAGCATACCGGGATTTACCGCGGGCTGTACCACGTGCTCCACGGTGCCATTTCCCCCACCGAGGGGGTGGGCAGTGAAGACATCAGAATCAGAGAGCTGCTCCGGCGCCTTGAGGACGGCTCGGTGAAAGAGGTCATTCTGGCCACCAACCCCAACCTTGAGGGGGAGCAAACCGCCATGTATCTAAGCCGCCTGATCTCACCCCTCGGCATCAAGGTCACCCGCCTCGCCCGGGGGCTGCCCTTCGGCACTGAGCTGGAATATGCCGATGACATCACCCTCACCCGCGCCATCGAGGGCCGGCAGGAGTTTTAGGCCAAACCGTCGCTAGCAACCTCCCACCCTCTTAAATTAAACGGCACTCAACAGAGAATAATGGGCGAGATAATAAGATACAAGGAAGATACCGCCTCCAACTTTGAGGGGACCATCATTGACATTGAGACCGTGGGAGAATTCAACCGGATTCCTCAATACAGCAATGATTCCAGACAATACGCCAATATCCAGCAGGTTATCTTCGGATTCATCAATGGCAAGGGGCTGCGCGTCTTCTGCGCCAAGGGCACGCAGGCAATCGATACCCTAAAGGCGCTCACCGCCCAGCTTTTAGACCGGCTGGAGAGACCTTTCTACGCCTTCAACACCGAATTTGAAAGCGGTGTCCTCTTTCATCAGCTGGGCAGAAAGGTTATCTTTGATGGAGAATTACAAGAATATAAGTACGAAACGAAGTCAGAGGCAGTCGGAAGTTTGGGCATACCAAATTATGAAGACCCGTTCCATGACCAAGGGCTTTTATGCATGAAGGCGTGGGAAAACGGGGAATTTGAGAAAGCCATATTCCACAACAGGGCCTGCCTTCTAAAAGAAAGAGATATCCTCCTAAAGAGAGGATACCGACCACCAAGCGAGCTAAATTTCAACCAGTAAAACTTTCAAAATGTCCAAGCCGCGCACCTATCAAACCGAAGCCATCATCATCAAGAAAACCAAGCTGGGGGAGGCGGATAGAATCCTCACCCTCTTCACCCCCCATCTGGGCAAGATTCAGGCAAAAGCTAGAGGGGTGCGGCGCCCCAAGAGCAAGCTCGCCGGACACCTGGAACTACTCACCCACAGTCTGGTCTCGCTGGCCCGAGGGCGGAACCTGGATGTCATCATCGGCAGCCAAACCATAAACAGCTTTCTGGCACTGAAGAACGACCTATGGCTCACCTCCTGCGCCCTTTACATCACCGAGCTGGTCAACCAGTTCACCGCGGACAACGTGGAGAACTATCCCCTCTTCCAGCTACTACTTGAGACGCTGGAGCAGCTGAGTCAAATGGGCAACAAGGAACTGGCCCTGCGCTACTTTGAGCTGCACCTCCTTGACCAAGTGGGCTACCGGCCGCAGCTTCGCCAATGCGTCTCCTGCCAGCAACCACTGGAGCCCGTGGTCAACTGCTTCTGCCCGAGCACCGGCGGCATGCTCTGCCCCAACTGCAGCCCAGGCCAGCCCCCGAGCTACCCCCTCTCGGTCAACGCCCAGAAGGTGCTGCGGTTACTCCAGAACAGCGATTTCAGCATGGTGAGTCGGCTGAAGATAGATGCTCAACTATCCAAGGAGCTGGAAAGGGTGATGGGCGGCTACCTCAAATACCTCTTGGAACGGGAGGTGAAGTCAGCCGCCTGGCTGGATACGCTCAAGGAACAAATCAAACTAAACACCACCTGATTAAAGTTCTGGCTTTCAGGCCCACCTTTTATGCTCTTTGGGTAACCTCATTAAAAATATAGTGAGCTTTACCCCAAACGTGGAATAACGTATAATAAATATAGCGGCTGAGGGTCTGGAACTCTCAGTCTTTTTGCTATATCATTAGGGCAGAGATGACCACCAGATTAGAGCGTATCACACAGCAACGCCAGCAGAAGCTGGAGCGGCTCCGCACCCATGGCATTGACCCCTACCCTCACCGCTATCCCCGCAGCCATACGGCTCAGCAAGCGGTGGCCCTGCTCAAGCAGAAGGAGGAAGGCTCCACCAGGGAAGGAAGAGTCAGTGTTGCCGGGCGAATCATGGCGATAAGGCGGATGGGCAAGAGCACCTTCGCCGACCTCCGTGATGGCTCTGGCAAGATTCAACTGCTCTTCCAGAACACAGATGGCCTTGATGAGAAGCTAGGCGAGCTGCTCAAAGAGCTGGACATCGGTGACATCATCGGGGCTGAGGGCGAGCTATTCCGCACCAAGACCGGTGAGCCCACCGTGGGTGTGAGCAATTTCACCCTGCTGGCCAAGTCACTGCAGCCCCTGCCGGAAAAGTGGCATGGCCTCAGTGATACTGACACGAGATATCGGCAGCGCTACCTGGACTTAATCAGCAACCCGGAGACGCAAGAGACCTTTAAAACGCGCAGCCGGATCATCACCGCCATACGTGGCTTCCTCAACGCGCGTGGCTTTATGGAGGTGGAGACTCCAATACTGCTGCCGCACGCCGGAGGTGCCCTGGCCCGCCCCTTCGTCACCCACCACCACGCCCTTGACCAGGACTTTTATCTACGCATCGCCCCGGAACTTCACCTCAAGCGCCTGATTGTGGGTGGCCTGGACAGAGTCTACGAGCTGGGGCGCATCTTCCGCAACGAGGGCATCTCCACCAAGCACAACCCCGAGTTCACCATGCTGGAAAGCTACCAGGCCTACGCCGACTATAATGACGTGATGCAGATGCTGGAGGAGATGGTGGCTGAGGTCAGCCAGAAGGTGCTGGGCACCACCAAGATCCAGTACGGGGAGCACACCATAGACTTCACTCCACCTTGGCCACGCCTCACCCTGCGCGACGCCGTCATCAAGTACAGCGGCATTGACTTCGTCAAATACCCCACCGCAGATGGCTTGAGGGAGCGCATGAGGCCCAAGATGCGGGAAATGGGGCTGGAGGTTGACCCGGGGAAGAACTGGGCGCGGCTGGTTGATGAGCTTATCTCCACCTTCGTTGAGCCCAATCTAGTGCAGCCCACCTTCGTTCTGGACTACCCGGTTTCCATGTCCCCGCTGGCCAAGACCAAGCCTGGTGAAGACCGTGTGGTGGAGCGCTTTGAAGCCTTTGCCGGAGGGATGGAGATCGCCAACGCCTTCAGCGAGCTCAATGACCCCAAGCAGCAGAGGGAGCGCTTTGAAGAGCAGCTGGCGGAGCGCCAGGGAGAAGATGAGGAAAGGTGGACCATAGATGAAGACTATCTCTTGGCGCTGGAATACGGCATGCCCCCCACCGGCGGGCTGGGTGTGGGCATCGACCGGCTGGTGATGCTGCTCACCAATCAACAGTCCATCCGCGAGGTGATCCTGTTCCCTCAGCTCAGAGAGAAGCCTTAAGGAGAGAATCTATGCTTGACCTGAAGTTCATCCGTGAGAATCCTGAGCTAGTGCAGCAGGCTCTAGAAAAGCGCGGGGAGAGTGCCCCGCTGGACGAGATTCTGCAGCTTGATACCGAGCGCCGCCAGAAGATCCTTGAGCTGGAAAGCCTGCGGCACACGCGCAAGGAGGCAGCTCAGCAAAGAAGGGCCGACAAAGAAGAGGCCCGTGACCTGCGCGCCATGATCAGAGACCTGGAGGATGAGGTGAAATCCCTGGATAGCCAGCTTGAGGAGCTCCTTCTCCAGGTACCCAATATCCCCCACTCCAGCGTTCCCGTGGGCACCAGTGAAGAGGACAATGTGGTGGTGCGCACCTGGGGAGAGCCGAGGAGCTTTGACTTCAGCCCCGCCCCCCACTGGAAGCTGGGGGAATCACTGGGCATCATTGATTTTGAGCGGGGGGTCAAACTCTCGGGCACGCGCTTTTATGTCCTCAAAGGGCTGGGGGCACGCCTGCAGCGAGCCCTCATCTGGTTCATGGTTGACCTCCACACTTCCAAGCACGGCTATCAGGAAGTCTATCTCCCTTTCATGGTCAAGCGGGAGTGCATGCTAGGTTCGGGCAACCTGCCCAAATTCGCTGACAACCTCTACCATGATGAGGAAGATGACTTCTGGTTCATCCCCACCGCCGAGGTGCCCCTAACCAATCTCCACCGCGGTGAAATCATCCCGCCGGGAGCACTGCCCTTTTACTACGTCGCCTACACCGCGTGCTTTCGCCGGGAGAAGATATCCGCCGGGAAGGACACCCGCGGCATCAAGCGGGGCCACCAGTTTGACAAGGTTGAGCTCTACAAATTCACCGAGCCAGAGACCTCCTATGATGAGCTGGAGAAAATGGTGAAAGACGCTGAAGCAGTCTGCCAGGCGCTGGGGCTGCACTACCGCGTCTCCCTGCTCAACACTTCTGAATTAGGCTTTGCCTCAGCCAAGTCCTATGATATCGAGGTCTGGGCGCCCGGTTGCCAAGAATGGCTGGAGGTGAGCTCCTGCTCCAACTGCACCGATTTCCAGGCCCGCAGAGCCAATACCCGCTACCGCCCCACCCCAGACTCAAAGCCCCAATTTGTCCACACTTTAAACGGCTCTGGCCTAGCCCTGCCCAGAGTGATGATTGCCATCATGGAGAACTACCAGCAGGCTGACGGCTCTATCCTCATCCCTGAAGTGCTCCAACCGTTTGTAGGGGAAAAGGTGATAAAATAAATTAGAGAGGAACCTTAACTTTAGCACGGAGGGGTGTCCGAGTGGCCTATGGAGGCGGTCTTGAAAACCGTTGTCCTCGCAAGAGGACCGTGGGTTCGAATCCCACCCCCTCCGCCACCTTCCCAATCATCCCCAAGAGCACAGAGTCATGACCTCACAATCCCTGCTCAAAATTCTTACCGGGGCCGGGCTTGGCTCCCGCCGCAAGATGGCGCAGGCCATCAAGCAGGAAAGGGTCTCCGTCAACGGTCAAATCATTACTGACTTTCGCTATCAGGTAAACCCAGAAACAGACCGTGTCTTCCTGGACGGAAAGCCGCTTGAGCTTGAGCCTAAGCAAATCGTCACCCTTATGCTCCACAAGCCAAAGGGCATCATCTGCACCTTGAGCGATGAGAGGGGGCGCAGGACGGTCACTGATATCTTGCCTGAGAAGTACCGCAGTTTAAGGCTCTATCCGGTGGGGCGGCTGGACAAGGACTCCACCGGTCTACTACTGCTGACCAATGATGGCGAGCTTGCCTACAAGCTCACCCACCCCAAATTTGAGCACGAGAAGGAATATCTGGTTCACATCGAGGGCAGACTCAGGCCAGAGGAAAAGCGCCAGCTGGAGCAGGGGCTTGAGCTTGAGGATGGCATAACCCACCCGGCCAAAGTCAGAGAGGTGAAATCCTCCCCACCCTTCAACTACAGCCTCACCATCCACGAGGGGAGAAAGCGGCAGGTGCGCCGCATGTTCGCCCACCTGGGGCACCGGGTTCTGGCACTCAAACGAATTCGCCTGGGGAACCTCACTCTGGGCAATCTGCCGGAAGGAAAGACACGTGAGCTCAGCGCCCGAGAAATGCGCGCCCTGCTTCAGTGAGGCCTGACCGAGACCTTGTTCAGCATGGCGTAACCCATCGGGGTCAGCTCATAGCCTTCCACGTAGGGCTTGACCAAGATATAGTTGCGCCCGAACCATAGAGGTATGCAGGCGACATCATCCACCAGCTTTTGTTCGGCTTCCTGATAAAGCATCAGGCTCCGCTCATAATCTAGCTCCACCCCAGCCCTCTCCAGCAGGGCATCAACTTCAGGGTTGCTGTACTCCCCAGCATTGTTCTCCTCACCGGTACGGAAGAGGAGCTCCAGGAAATTCTGGGGATGGGGGTAGTCCGCCACCCAGCCCAGGTAGTACATCTCGTCCTTCTCCTCCTTGAGGTGGTAGAGAAAGCGCTGCGGCTCAAGCTGTCTCACCTTCACCTCCACCCCGAGGTTGCGCCGCCACTCGTTGATAATCGCCTCCAGCCCTTGAGAAATCAGCCCGCCCCAGCCCATGGTAGTGATGGTGATGGGCGGAAGGTTATCCACGCTCCCGTATTTAGAAGCACGGATGAGCTCCTTCGCTTGGCTCACATCAAATTTCAGCCCGGAGAGGTTTTCATTGAAACCGGGCATACCTGGCGGCAGGATGCCATCGGCCCGCTGCATCATGTTCCGGAATACCAAGGAAACCAGCTTATCCTTATCAATCGCCAGGCTGAAAGCGCGCCGGATATTGACATCATCAAATGGCGGCCTAGTGTGATTGAAGCCGATGTAGCTGAAGCTCAGCTCCGGCACTACCTGTAGTTCCTGATAGAAGGAGCCAGCTTTATCGGTGACCTTATCAATGTAACTTAGGCCCACACCGGCGACATCAATTTTGCCCGTCTCATACATGTTCATGGGCACCCCACCCCACAGCGCAAAGACCACCGAATCAACCTTGGCCCGCTCCCCGTAGTAATGAGCGTTCCTCTCCAGCACCAGCCGTTTCCCCTCCTGCCACTCTTCCAGCTTGAAGGGGCCAGTGCCGTTGGGCTGGCGCCACCACTCCTTATCTAACCCCACCTCATTTCTATCCACCACGAAAGCCACCGGATAGGTGAGTTTAGCTAGGAAATAGGATTTGGGGGCGTCTATGGTCACCTGGAGGGTGTAATCATCAATCACCCTGACCCCGCTGATCTCCTCAGCCTTGCCAGCCAGCACCTCCCTCACCCCGACGATGTCCCCCAGGTAGGTGGCCGCAGTGAGCGAGCCGGTGGCCGGGTCGCAGGCGCGCTCCCAGGAATACTTAAAATCCTCCGCCTTGACCTTGCGGCCATCGTGAAATTTAGCATCTTTGCGCAGGTAGAAAGTGTAGGTTCGGCCGTCAGCGCTTATCTCCCACCTCTTGGCAATATCCGGCGCTGGCTCGAGGTTATCATCAAGGCGCACTAGCCCACTGAAAATCTGCAATATATACTCGTGGGAGAGCATCTCGCCGGAGACGGCCGGGTCAAGGGTGAGCGGGTCAATTCCATAAAGGTTAAGGGTTGGCCTCTCCCCCAGCTGGCAGCCACCAAGAAGCAGACCGCCCGCTAGCAGTAGCGCCAGAAAGAGAGATATCACCCTTTTCATCATCTAAGCCCCAACCCAGGGTGTCATTATAGCTTCGCCTTGACCGCCTCGCAGAACTGGGTGGTGGAAGCGTTTCCTCCTTGGTCGCGGGTAAGGGTCTTGCCCTCCTCATAGACCTTATATACTGCCCTCTCCAGACGGGCGGCCTCTTCGGCAAAGCCAAGATACTCCAGCAGCATGCTGGCGGACAAAATCATAGCGGTGGGATTGATGATGTTCATCCCGGCGATGTCCGGCGCCGTCCCGTGAACCGAGCCGAAGTAGGCATAATCCTTGCCGATGCAGGCGTTGGGAGCCAGCCCCAGCCCTCCGATCAGCGCCGCGGCGCCATCGGCCATGATATCGCCGTGCTCGTTGCACATCACCACCACGTCAAACTGCTGCGGGTTGAGGACGAGCTGCTGGGCGAAATTGTCAATGATGAGCTGGCTGAAGGTGAGCTCGGGATACTCCTTGACCACCTCCTCGGCTATACGCCGAAAGAGCTCATCTGATTGCGTGAGCACGTTATATTTGCTGGACACGGTCACCTTGCCCTGGCCACCCTGGGCTTTCCGCTTCAGCGCCAGCTCACAGGCCACCTGACAGATAGCCCTGGTCTCATCCTCGGTGGTCACCTTGACGGCAAATTTGCCTTTGAGCGTGGCGTCCAGAGTCTGGCCGGTCATATCGTTGCGCAGGTTGAGGGGGGCCAACTCTTTGACATCCCCCTCCCACCCCGGATATAAGCCTTCCAGGTTCTCCCGAATGATGACGAAGTCTATGCCCTCTGGGTTCTTGAGCGGGCTTCTCAGCCCAGGCATATACTTGGTGGGACGAATATTGGCGTAGCACTTCTTCCCCCAGCGCAAATAGCCATGAACCCCGCCCAGTGTTCTGGTGGAGCCCATGATGGTGCAATCAGCGGCATCTATCGCCTCCCTGGCCGATTGGGGAAAGCTATCGCCATATCTGGCGAGCGCCCCATCACCGGTCTCTGCCCAGAGAAACTCAATGCCCAGCTTCATCTCCTCCAGGATCTGAACCGTGGGCACTACCACCTCCGGAGAGGCATCATCTCCTTTCACCACGCAAACTTTCTTGGTCAATTCTCTACCCCCATAAAGCTTGAGTGACTAAATTAGTGTAACATATGCACCTGGCGGCTGCATAATTGGGGCATTATCCCTGACCTGAAATGCCTGCTGCTAGAGCCGCCTAGCAAAGCGGTCCACCGCCGAGAGGAATTCCTCCACCGCCTCGAGATGAGTCCAATGGCTTCTGGCCGGGATAACCTCCAGCACCGCCCCGGGGATACGCTGTGCCATGAAACGGGAGCACTCCGCCACCGGAGCGTCCCCCTGGCTCATCACCACCAGCGTGGGCACGGACAACTTCTCCAGCTTGGGCTCAAGCGCAAAGATACTGGGGCGCTCTTTCTGAACACCACGAATGGTACGGGCGATTCCCCCCGGCGAGTTATTGAGCACCGTCCGGCTGATCTCCTCCCCCAGACCGGGGAGAGCAAAGGCGCTCGCCCAGGCTGGCACCTTCTTCATCTCCTCCAAGAAGGCAGCCATACCCTGCTTTTCGGCCAAATCAGCTAGTCTTCCCCAATACTCCCGCCACCACTCCGGGTCTGAGGAGCCAGAGCCGATGCCCACCGCAATCAGGCCAAGACACCGTTCTGGATACTGGAGGGCAAAGTTGAGCGCCACGTTGGCCCCCATGGAATGACCCCCCACTATGGCCCGACCGACGCCTAAAGCATCCATCACGCCCAATAGGTCCTGCACCATGATGTCCTGAGAGTAGGCCTCCGGCCGGGCGGGAATCTCGGAGCGCCCGTGGCCCCGGGCGTCATAGGCGATGACCCGGTAGCGGCCTTGGAAGAAGTCCATCACCCTCTCCCAGCCCTGCCAGGTGCCACCCAGCCCGTGTGCCCAGACCATGGCCGGGCCAGTGCCTCGCTCCTCATAGTGTATCCTTATCCCATTTGCCAGGATATCCGGCATGCTACATCTCCCTTCCTGGTATTTTGAGGTATTATACCACCCCTCCCAGATAATGACAGCCCGGAAATGAGGGCGATTGACAAAGCGTGATATGATATAATAATTAAACTTCGGCTTCAAGGCACCGAATGTTGGCCGGCTTCCCCACCGAATAAAAAAGGAGGCAAGAGACCATGGCCAAAAAGATACAGGTGACCGGCATTATCCCCGCCATGATAACCCCTTTTACTCGAACTGGAGAGGTAGATTTCAAGGGCATAAGGGAAAATGTGGATTTTCTCATTGAAAGTGGCGTCAGTGAGGTAATGTGCCTCGGCAGCACTGGGGAAGCGGCAACACTATCCCGAGAAGAGTGCGTCAAGGTGATTGAGGCCACAGTTGAAGCTGCCGATGGCAGGGTCCCGGTGATGGCCGGTACCGGCGCCACCAGCACCAGGGAGGTGGTGGAGCGCACCAGAGAGGCGAAAAGCGCCGGCGTCAGTTCAGTGATGATCGTCACCCCGTTCTACGAGATTCCCACCCAAGAGGGCTTATACCGGCATTATGCCACCATCGCTGAAGCGGTGGATATTCCCATCGTGCTCTATAATATTCCACCCCACACCCACGTTGAGATTGAGCCCGAGACACTGGCTAGGCTCGCCGAAATAGATAACGTGGTCGCCCTGAAGGATAGCAGCGGCAACCTCAGCTACTTCGCCGAGGTGATGCGGTTGGCAGGGGATAAGATATCAGTGCTCACCGGCGGCGATGATATCACCCTCCCCTGCTTTGCCCTGGGCTGTCACGGGGCTATTTTGGCGCTGGCCAACATCGCCCCGCGGATGGTGGTTGACCTCTATCAGGCAGCGCAGCAGCAGGATATGACCAGAGCGCAGAGGCTATTCCATCAGCTGCTGCCCATAGCTCGCGCCATAAGCTCCCCCCAGAATTTCCCGGCGCCGGTGAAAGAGGCGATGATGCTGCTGGGCAGGCCTGCTGGGCCAGCGCGAAGCCCCATAATACCCCTCAGTGCGCCAGAAAAAGAAGCCATCAGGAAGGCATTGCAAATCGCCGGTTTGATATAAAGAATTGAGCGAGAGGTGCCACAGCCATGAAGATCACCAAAGTGGAAGCCATTGAGCTCCGTCTGCCTGAAGAGGAAGTCCTTGAGGGGAAATTCTCCTCCGCCCAGGATGCCGTCATCGTCAAAGTCTATACTGATGAGGGCATCGTCGGCGTTGGTGATTCGTATTCATCTCCGCACATGGTGAAAGCCGCCATTGAGGCCCCTTTGAGCGGGGCGAGCGCCTCAGGGCTGGCCAGACTGCTCATCGGGATGAACCCTCTGGATATAAAGCCGATAAATTACATGCTGCAGGCAAGGAACATCCGGCTGGGGCGGCGGGGGATAATCTGCCATGCCATCGCCGCCATTGACATCGCCCTATGGGACATCGCCGGCAAATATTATAATAAGCCCGTCTACCAGCTTCTCGGTGGCGCCTTCCACAAGAAGCTCCGCACCTATGCCAGCATCCTCTTCGGCAAAGATGGCAAGGAAACCTGTGAAATTGGCAAAAGGTGGATAAACGAGGGGTTCACCGCGGTCAAGTTTGGCTGGACACCGATGGGCCAGAGTGAAAAACTTGACCTAGAGCTGGTGGAAGGAGCCCGGCGTGGCGTGGGCGATGAGAATGACCTCATCATTGACGCCGGGTGTTGCTGGGATACCAATACCGCCATAAAGCGGGCCCAGCAATTCCAGGACTATAACGTGCTCTTCCTGGAGGAGCCGCTTAATCGGGAAAATGTTGACGGTTACCGCAAGCTGACCAGCGTCTCCCCAATTCCCATCGCCGCCGGTGAAGGGGAAGCAGGCAGATTTGCCCACCAGCACTTCATCGAGCGCAGCGGCATCAATATCGTCCAGATAGACTTGGAGAATACCGGCCTCACTGAGGCCACCCGGGTGGCTGACTTCGCCGAAGACCATGGGGTAAGGGTGGTCAACCATTTCTACACCAATACCATTGGCCTAGCCGCTGGTCTTCATTTTCTGGCCTCCCGCCAGAGCGCCTTCATCCTGGAGTACTGCGTGGAGGAAACTCCGATAAGGCAAGACCTGACCAAGCAAAAACTGCCCGTGGTGGATGGCTACATTGAGGTGCCGGAGGGGCCAGGCCTGGGCGTTGACTTAAACGAAGAAGTTATCGAACGCTACCAAGTTAAATAAATACAGGAGGAACCATGGAGAAAAGACTTGCCGGCAATGTTCAGACGGTGCTGGGACTGATCAGTCCCGATGAGCTGGGGCTTACCCTGCCCCACGAGCACCTGCTGCTTGATCTCACCGTCCGCTTCCAACTCACCGAAGAGAGCGTCACCGCCAGGGTGATGGCGGAAAAACCGGTTTCTCTGGATATGGCCGGCTGGCTCCGCTTCCACCTCTTTGAGAACCGGGATAACCTGATGCTCGATGATGAAGAACTGGCCATCAAAGAGGTCTTCCGCTTCAAGCTGGCCGGGGGGCGGAGCGTGGTTGACGTCACCAACTGGGGGATAGGACAAGACCCTCACGCCCTGGTTCGCATCGCCCACGCCACCGGGCTCAATATCATCATGGGGACCGGATATTATACCATGGACTCAGGCTGCGCCGAGGTGCTCAAAGCAAAATCTGAAGATGAAATCTTCGATGATATCCTTCGGGACATCATGGTAGGCACTGACGGCATCCGTGCCGGCATAATTGGTGAGATCGGGGCTGACTCCTGGCCCCTGCATGATATCGAAATAAAGTCGCTGCGGGCGGCGGCCCGAGCCCAGCGGGCCACCGGCGCCGCCCTGACCATACACCCCGGCCGCCTTGAGGAGTCACCGCTGCAGATTCTCCAGATACTGGATAAGGCTGGCGCTGACTTAAGCCGGGTGATCATGGGCCATATCGACCGCACCGCCTATTCCTTTGAGTCTATGGTGGAGATGGCCAAGACCGGCTGCTACCTGGAGTTTGACTGCTTCTCCCTGGAAGGCTACTACCCGCGGCGCTACGGCGTTTTTGACACCCCCAATGACGCGGCACGGGTGAATTACATCATCCGGCTCATTGACCAAGGTTATTTAAATCAGATCCTTATCTCCACCGATACCGCCATGAAAGCCAGACTCATGGCCTACGGTGGTCCAGGTTACGCCCACATCCCAGAGAACGTCATCCCCTGGATGCGCGCCAAGGGCATGCCTGAGGAGGTCATCAACACCATCACCGTGGAGAACCCCAAGCGAGTTCTCACCTTCGCCCCGGCGTCAGCCTAATAATTATAGGTAAGGTGAAGATGGAGGCAACTCCAGACCAAACTGGTCAGCCATCTCACGCCTTACCTCGCGGTAAAGCTCAATGAACTCTTGACTCGGCTTCCCCGTGGCCACATCATAGCATTCCTGATATTTCTTGCCCACGGGCGGGTCGCGCAGTTTGCTCTCGTATTTTTCCAGCAGCGCGTTCACGATTTGGTTCGCTTCCTTACGGCTCATCCCGGCCACGGCATGGGCCACCTCACTGCCAAAGAGCGGCTCCATGGGGCTGGTATAATCCAGAGCGGTGCCTCGGGCTGATGCCCCCACCTCAACCGAGCCGCCAGATACCACTGAGGCGATCACCCAGGCACTGTGCTCATAGAGCAGCATCTTGGTCATTGGCCCGGCGGCAGAATAGCCCACGTTCACCACCGGCAGGCTGCTATTACGGGTTACCGCCTGGTTGGCCAGACTCCGCGCCCAGATGGTGTCCCGGGCCGAGGTGACCCCCAGGTCAAAATGGGTGGGAAAGGGGTGCTGCACCACCCCTCTCAAAATGAGCAAGTCCACCGGGTTATAGGCGGCGGTGACCACCGCCACCCCAGCTGGCCCGCCCGCCAGACCACCAAGTATCACCCCATTCTCGGCGAAAATCAGGCTCCCGGCGGCGAGGGAATAGGCCACCTTATTCATGGAATCAAAGTCTATCTTCATCTCGTGGATGGTACCTATCTCCAGGGCATCCGTCCTCCTCAGGCCAAAGTGATGGGCAGCAATATGCTCTTGCGAGCGCGTGGCTGTGGTCACCCCGTTGACAATGGGCATCCCCGGCCTTCCCGCCCGGCGCATACCCTCCCGGGTCAGCAGCACCGCCCGTATCGCCCCCTCTATCCCCAGAGGGCTACCCCCCACAATCTGCCGGCCATCCACGTTGGTCAAGCAGGGGATGGTTATGGAATCGGCCAGGGGGTTCTCAGCGTTGCCCTTCACCAGGTTGATATAGTTCCACTCGTTGGACACCGGCACCGAGGTGGGGCCAACCGAGCACCAGGGCGGCGTCTCATCCTCGGGAAAACGCCGGGGCATGGCCTTGGCATCCTCGCCCTCGCCTAAGATTGAGCCGCGCGGCCCGGACTTAAGCGCCGTCTCTATCTCCTCCCGGCTGAACAGAATCCGCCTCTCCGTATCCAGACAGTAAACCCCAGTCTCAGCAAGAAACTCTATCCCCGCCTGCCAAACCCGGTCAGCCAGGTCATCATCCGCCGGCACCGGGCTCTGGGGGTCATACTTGATGGCGTACTTCTCCACCACCCGGCGCAGATTAGGCACAAAGATGCCGAGCTCGAAATCTCGCTCGGTGCAAATCGGGCCACTGAATGCTCTCTCCACCACACTGGCAAAGTTAAGCATGGCTCACCTCCCTCATCCCTTCCCCACCGCCTTGAGCGCCAGCGCCACCGCATCCCCCGCCGTCCTTCCGTAGCCATCGGCGCCGATGCTATCCGCCCACTCCTGAGTGGCAGACCCCCCACCGACAAGTACACAGTATCTCTGGCGTACCCCTCGCGCCTCAAGGTGCTCGATGATGCTCCTCTGCTGCGGTATGGTGGTGCTCATCAGCGCTGAAGCGGCGATGATGTCGGCCTCAAACTCCTCAGCCTTGGTGACGAAAGCGGAGGCAGCCACATCAACGCCCAGGTCAAAGACCTCAAAGCCGCTCATCTTCAGCATCGCCCCAACGATGTTCTTGCCGATGGAATGGATATCTCCCTTAACCGTCCCCAAGACCACCCGCCCCACCCTCTTCTGCCCACCGCCGGCTTCCAGCAGCCTGGGCTCAAGCACCTTCATGGCGCCCTCCCAGGCCTCAGCCGCCATCATCATCTCCGGGAGGTAAATCTCATAGCGGGCAAACCTCTCGCCAACCTCCCGCATGCCCGGAGACATCCCCCTCTCAATGATATCGGAGGGAGCTATCCCCTCCCTCAGCGCCTCCTCAACGATGGCCAGTAATTTATTTCTGTCCCCGCTGATGATGGCCTCGCTTAACCGTTGGTATAGAGCTTCACTCGGCACTTATCCCTCCTTTGGTTGGCCTCATTCTATCAGGGCACCGCTGCACTGTCAATAACGCTGAAGCGCCACCTCATCTCCTGTTCCGTGCCAACTGTCCATATGCACAAATGTCCCCAAATAGGCTAATACCTGGCTGATTTCTCGTTTATCCTTTTTAGTCTAACCACCTAAAAAGCGAATTTTTGACCAAAAATTTGCCATAAGGGCTTGACAAATTGACCAGCATAGTCCATAATATTGCCAAAAGGATTTGAGTGGTTACTCAACATGATGCTGGGAAGATTGCGTTTAGCCTTGAGCCAAAAAAGGAGGAGCGGCGCCAATGAACCGCAAAAGCTTCGCCAGAACCGCCATAGCAATCATCCTAGTGATTGCCATGGGGGCCTCGTTATGGTTCTCCTCCCCAATTCCGGTGAAGGCATTTGGCATCTCCCTTTCCGCGGCCAATTCCCCTATCTCCGGTAATACCACCTACCTCCTTGGGGAGAAGATATCAATCCCGGCCAATATCCAGTTCAATGCCCTAGAGACAAAGGACTTCCAGTCCATCACACTGAACATCACCGGCCCTGAGTCATTCATCAAGACACTGCCCATCTCGCCTGGCACCTATCAGTACACTGACGTGCCCGGGACTCTGGACGTGGTGGTAAGCTGGGACCCGGGGATAGGCGCCTACAGGTATGGCTATGGTTACGGCTACAGCACCGGCAGCGGCAATATCTCCTATAGTATCCAGTGGACTCCGCCGTACACGCTCACCACCCCTCCCCCGCCACCACCACCAGCGCTGCCCGGGGCTGATTTCAGGTTTGACATCCAGATGCCGTCATCCGACCAGACCACCACCGGAGCAACCCTGGACTATCCCCAAGGCCTGGCCTACAGCGCCAATGTGACCCCCAGCCTCCTCCATATTCTCCTCCCGGCCAACTACTGGGATGGCACCGATTACCGGGATATCATCGTCAAGACTGACCTTCAGGGCAGCTATGATAGCTTCATCGCCGCCCCAGGGAAGAACTGGGAGACGGAGGCCATCACCTTTGTCGGCAGCACGCTTTACGCCGCCTACAATGAGTGGGACAGCACCACCTTTACCACCAAAGGCAAGATAGCCAAGTACGTTTCCGGCAGCTGGAGCACCGTGGTTGGGTTATCCAATCTCAACCCAATTGGAGGACTCGCCTCTGACGGCACCAACCTCTTCATCGCCTACCGTGATGAGCTCCGGATTGACAAGCGTGACCCCACCACCGGCGCCCAGATAACCAGCTTTGACTTATCCAATGCCTGGGGTGGCAGCACGGGGCCGGGGCCAGGGCCTATGGGCCCACCCATCTGGGGATTTGACGCTCTGGCCTACAGCGGCGGCCAGCTATATGCCGCGCAGGGTGACACGGTGATCATCGTTGACGCCAGCACCGGGGCCATGAGCGATGAGTATAAGACCGGACTATGGAGCACTCGGGGCCTCACCTTTGTCAGTGAAACCTTCAGCGGAGTGGCCTACGATATATTATATCTGGCGACAACCCAGTATCCGGGCAAGGTCTACCGGGCCTCCAAGCCAGGAGCGGTGCCCACGGTGGAGAAAACGCCGATTGGCAACTACACCGCCGAGTTCAAAGTGGTTGCCAATGGCACCATCTACACAGAGAGCGATAACTTTACCCTCACCAAACTGACCGACGCCCCGTCGGTCACCATCACTGCCCCCACCCAAGGTTTCGCCGTCGCCGCCGGCTCGGAAAACATCACTGTCTCTGGCTATATCAATGACCCCTCGATCAGCAGCGTCACCGTGGGCATCGCTCTACCTGAGGTAACCGCCTTCCAGGATGATGTGGACGATGAGACCGCCACCAACGCCAAGTGGCAGCACTCAAGCGTAAGCGGCATGATGCAATGGGGGCCGCCCTACAGCTCTGACGACCTGTGGCACCGCTCCAATGTGAGAGACCATACTGGCTCCGGCTGGTCCTGGCGCTACGCCAACGCGAGCACTGGGACTTATGAGACGCCAGGCTACGCCAATGCCGGTGTCCTGCGCACCAAGGACCCAATATCCATCGGGGCAGATAACACCCTCACCTTCTGGACCTGGTATGATAGTGAGCTCGACTTCTGGCCTGACCGCAAGCTGGTCGAAGTCTCCACGGATGGCTCCAATTGGGAAACGGTGGCTTGGCTAGCCAAATTCTGGCCACCGTTCATGCCCCCAGATATAACCCAGGAGCAATATGATGCCCTCTACTTCGTGCCAGAAAGGACCTGGACCAAGGTGGAGGTGTCTCTGGCTGACTATGCCGGTGAGGACATCTACCTCAGGTTCCACTTCGACACCATGGACGACATCGGCAATAACTATGAGGGTTGGTATATCGATGATATCAGCATATCCGGCGCCGGCTTCCAGGGGCAGGCGGTAGCCGTAGATGAGAACCTGCAGTTCAGCACCACCTTCACCCTGGCCGAAGGCTCCAACACCATCTCGGTCAGCGCCAAGAGGACCAACTACGAGCCGAAGCTCACCGGCACCGCCAGCGTCAGCGGGTCACTGGATACCACACCTCCGGTTATCACCCTCAACCCGGTGACCACCCCCACCAACCAGCCCTACCAGCTCATCTCCGGCAACGTGACCGAGGCCAACTTTGACCGTCTTGAGATAAAGAATAACGGCGTGCTCAAGTGGTCAACCAAGGTGCTGGGCACCGGTAACACCTTCTCCCAGTCAATACTGCTCTCAGAGGGAGATAACAACATCGTGGTTGAGGTCAGGGACAAGGTGGGGCTGACCGCCAACGTTTCGGCGACGATCAAGCTTGATACCACCGGGCCGGTGTTTGAAGACGTCTTCAGTAGCCAATATGACGTCGCCTACAAGACGGGCGAGTTCTCCGCCCGCCCCGGCGACCCCTTCTTCATCGCGCTCAAAGTGTCCGATAACGCCAGTGATGTGGCCGCGGTGAAGCTGGTGATACCAAATACGCCTGAATCCAACTGGGCTTCAGCGATCAAGAAGAGTGACCTCCCCGAGGCGGTCATTGATAGCTGGGGCTTCACCTCGGCGACCAAGGCAGCCATGAACTACGTCATCCCGATGCAGCTACCTTCGGGCACACCGGCTGGCAATTACTCCTGGACGGTCAAGGCTTGGGACACCGCAGGCAACAGCTCCAACATAACCGTGGTCACCAAGGTGGTGACCACCCTCGAGGCCTTCAACATCTATCTCATGCCTGGCTGGAACCTGGTGTCCACGCCGGTCATCCCCACCACCGATAATATCACCACCCTGACCGCCAACATCACCGCCACCGGACTATTTGAACGGGTCTGGTACTATGATGCTTCCGAAAATGCGACCGCGGATAAATGGAAGCTTTACGTGCCCGGCGTGGGTGGTGACCTGACCACCATTGAGGCTGGCAAGGGCTACTGGTTCAAGATGAAAGACCTGGCCGCGTTCACCGCTGCCGGCAAGGTCTCCGGGCCAATGGCCACCGGGCTGCCCAATACCCCAGCACCGGTCAAACTCACCATCACCGGTCAGGTACTGCAGCCAGGCGCGGTGGTGCCGCCCACCTATACCGTCTACGCGGGCTGGAACCTCATCGGCCTGCACTCGGAGAATCCTCTGCCGGTGAGCACGGCACTCAATAGCGTCACCGTACCCCAGCAGAAGTGGGGCTCTCTGCTCCAGTACCTCAACTATATCTCCTTCCCCATGGAGAGAGACGGCACTCCTGAGATAGACCTCGGCAGATTTGACCGGCTTATCTCAACCGATACCATGCAGCCCGGGCGTGGCTTCTGGCTCTACATGGTAGAGTCGGGCACCATCGTACCGTAAAGCTTGAGAGGGGAAAGCTGGGCACAGCTAGTTATGGAGGCAGCCCTCCTTGCGGCTGGAGCACGAAGATAGCCCCAAGCACAAGGAGGGCTGCGCACGGTAAAAACTTAGGCAGGTGCGGCGATGGCTAAGAGAACCAGGCTGATTATCAGCACCCTCACCACTGTTTTGATGGGGCTGGTACTGTTCCCCACCTCCGCGGTGGCGGTGCCCCAGCCACCACACGTATTCTACGGTGCAGTGACGGTGGGCGGGGCCGCGGCTGCGGATGGGCTGACCGTAACCGCCGCCATCGCCGGGGCCAGCTTCCCTTACACCCCCACCGCGCAAACATCCGGCGGCAGGTATGGGGATGACCTCAAGTTCCGAGTGCCCGCCGATGACCCGGATACCGGGGCTAAGGAAGGTGGCGTAAGCGGCGATACCGTGGTCTTCTACGTTGAGGGGGTAGAGGCGGGCACTTATTCCTTTGCCGTGGGCAACGTCACCCAGCTTGACCTCTCCATCCCGGCGCTGCCGACTCTGGCTGCGCCGACGAACGTGCAAAAAACCACCCCGGATAACGATAACACCCCAACCTTCACCTGGGGAGCAGTGGCCAACGCCGCCTCCTATCAGGTCAGGCTGGATTTCGGCACCTTTACTGACATCGGCAATGTCACCACCTATACCTTCCCCACCAGCATCGCTGACGGCACCCACACCTTCGAGGTAAGAGGGGTGGATGCCCAAGGCACCCCAGGGCCGAGCAGCCTATATTCCTTCACCATCCTCACCCAAGTTCCCGCGGTGGGCGTGGGGGTGGGAGGCGGGGGAATAGCCGGCGTCACCAGCGTCCTTTACGCCCTAACCGAGTACGGCCGGTTTACCGAAGACGTTATCGCCCGAAGCGCCGACGGCAACGCTCAGCTCTACATCCCCAAGGACACCATCGGCAAGAACCGAATGGGCTCGCTCTTGTCCAGCATCAGCATAAAGGAGATGGCAGAGCCACCCGCTCCGCCAGCAGAGACTGCCATCATCGGGCCGGTTTACAATATCGGGCCGGATGGGGCCACCTTTGACCCACCCATAGAGCTCACCCTCAAATATGACCCATCCCTGCTACCCCCGGGGGCCAACGAAAAGAAGCTGGTTATCGCCTGGTGGGATAAAATGGCCAAAGAGTGGGTGGAGCTGGAGAGCAGCGTTGACCCGGAGGCTGATACCATCACGGCAAAGGTCAGCCATTTTACCGCCTTCGCCATACTAGTGCCCACCCGCCCGGCCAGCTTCACCCTCGCCGACCTCAAGATAACTCCCACCGAGATTTACCTAGGGGAGAGCGTCAGCATCAGCATCCAGCTTACCAATACCGGTGACCTCACCGGAAGCTATGAAGTAAGCCTGAAGATAGATGACAGCGTAGTGGAGACAAAAGAGGTCACCCTTGAGGGTGGTGATAGCGAGACGGTCAGCTTCAGCCTGACCCCAAATAAGGTCGGAGAATACTCAGTGGACGTTGGTGGGCTGCAGGGCACCTTTGTGGTCAAAGAGCTCAAAGCTCCAGCCGCCTTCACCACCAGCGCCCTCACCATATCCCCGAAAGAGGTTGACATCGGCGAGCGGGTGACCATCAGCATCACGGTAACCAACACCGGCGGCATCACTGGAGCCCATAAAGTAACCCTCAAGATAAACGGCGCCATCGTGGAGGTGAGAGAGGTGGTGCTGGCGCCGCGCGCCAGCGAAAAGGTGGTTTTCACCGTGGTCAAGCATGCGGCTGGCACCTACAGCGTAGATGTTGACGGAAAGCGTGGCTCGTTCCTGGTCAGGGAGAAAGCCCCACCCCCTAAAGAGGAAAAACCACCACTGACGCCACCACCAACGACAGCGCCACCACCGGTAACGCCGAAACCAGTCACACGAATTAACTGGTGGCTCATCGGCAGCATCATCGCCGGGGTCGTGCTCATTGGGGTGGTCACCTGGCGCATCGTGACCAGACGAAGAGCTGGCTAGAATAACTCTCTCCCTCAATACTTCAAAGGGTAGCTGCGCCAGAGGCTGTCTAGGCCATCCACATCAAAGCCATAGACTTTGAGCAGGGCTTGATCATAGCCGCTCCCTTCCCGGAAGGTGCGGAGCAATTCCAGCATCTGGCTCTGCCCGTAATTTTCGATGAGAAACTTGACCAGAGAATAGCTCTGGGCATAGGCCAGGGCCGACTGCTCAGCCAGGGCGGAAAAGGGGCTGGCCAGACTGCGCACCGAGATGAGGCTCCCTTCCCTTATCGCCTTTTCCAGCAGAGCGGCGAAGGCTGGCTCCAGCGGGCCCTCAGCATACATGGCGATGCCTTCATCAAGCCAGGTGGGCAAGTCGCTATAGGGGTTGAAGACCACCTGATGGATGACCAAGTGAGTCAGCTCGTGCGCCATCGCCCGCCTCCCCCAGTCAATCTCGTCCGGCGCTATCCCGATGGCGATGGTGCTATATCTGGTGAAAGTTACCCCTCCGGTCCATTCCTGGGGGAAAATCATCGCCCCCTGCAAATCCTGCGCGCCGGCGTAGATGTAGATGTTGACTGGTCTAGCTAGCTCGGCCCCGGTGGACTTCGCCAGCCGGAGCAATGCTTCTTGAGCAACCCCCATTAACTCCCGGGCAAAGGACTCATCCCCCTGATACCAGTGGATGGTTACCTTGCCCTCGGTCAGGCTGCGCCAGGAATAGCGGTCATCATCAACCTTGACTCTAGCCGGCTCGGTCTCAAGGCGGTCACCTCTGGCATCTTCCAGCGTCCACCAGTATTCCAGGCGGCTCCCCGGAGGTAACCCCCCTGTTTTGCGCATATCCCAGCTCCATGCCACCTCAACCACGGGTGCTGGCTCAAATTCAAGGTAGACCTCGCTGACCACGTAGGCGAAGCTCTCCCGCTCCACGGTGTAGTGCAGGCGGATCTCGGTGATGTCAGCATGGCTCTGGGCTTTGAGGTTGAAGGTGAGCTTGAGGGGAAAATCCACCTCAACCGAGCTCTCCCGCACCGCCAGCCCCTCTTCAGCCTGAACCGAAGCAGGACCGAGCACCACCAAAAACAGGCCGAGGATTAAGGCTAAAAGGCCGATTTTTTTAATCATTCCTCCCTCCCCAGGCCAGAGCGGAGATAAGCGTTGATGAAGCCATCAAGCTCCCCGTCCAGCACGGCATCAGCATCGCTGGTCTGATAGCCGGTGCGATGGTCCTTGACCATCTTATAGGGGTGGAGGACATAGCTTCTAATCTGGTTACCCCACCCGGCGGCGACGCGCTCACCTTTAAGAGTAGCTTTCTCCTCCTCCCTCCTCGCCAGCTCCAGCTCCAAGAGACGGGCCTGGAGTATCCTTAAGGCGATCTCCTTATTCCGATACTGAGAGCGCTCGCTTTGGCAGGTGACCACGAGACCGGTGGGCAGATGGGTTAATCTCACGGCGCTGCTTGTTTTCTGCATATGCTGGCCACCGGGACCGCTGGAGCGGAAGGTCTCCACCTTTAAGTCAGCAGGGTCAATCTTGACGTCAACATCAGCTTTGGCCTCGGGCATGACCTCCACCAGGGCAAAGGAAGTATGCCGGGCGTGGTCGGCATCAAAGGGGGAAAGACGAACCAGCCGGTGAACGCCATGCTCCGACCTCAGATAGCCGTTGGCATAATCGCCGCTGATGGCGATGACCACGCTCTTCACCCCAGCTTCTTCACCCGGGGAGACGTCAAGTATTTCCGTGCGGTAGCCGTGGCGCTCCGCCCAGCGCAGATACATCCGCATCAGCATCTCCGCCCAGTCCTGGGACTCAGTGCCCCCGGCGCCGGCGTGAATGGCCAGAATGGCATTGCGGTCATCGTATTCCCCGCTGAAAGCCATCTGGAATTCCAGCTCGTCAAGGCGGGAAGCCACCGCCTCCACCTCGGACTGGATTTCAGCCTGAAGGGAGGCATCCTCCTCAGCCAGCGAGGCCAGCTCATCAAGGTCAGCCACCCGTTTCTCCAATTCCCGCCACCTCTCCACCACCTTTTTCAGCTCAGACAATCGGCGCATGGCATCCTGCGCCCGCGCTTGGTCTAGCCAGAAATCAGGCTGGGCGGACTGCCTTTCCAGTTCAGCGATTTCAGCTTCCCTGGCGGGGATGTCAAAGATGCACCAGCGCCATGGAAACTCTGGATCGCAATTCCTCCAACTTGTCTCTTAATTCCTGCATCTCTCCTCACTCTTCAAGTCAGAATAGTCTCCCTTGCTCGCCCATCTCGGCGGGGCCTCTTCTCTTCTCCAGCTTGAGATTGCCCCCAGCGGCTAGATGCGCATAGCGCAGTGGCTCCGGTATGCGATGGCCCCGGCAGCACTCAAGCACCCAATGGATGGCCGTGGGCAAATCAACCTTGTGGCCTATGGAGACGTAAAGGGGACTGGTGTCGAATTTGGTGCGCAGGGCTGCCCCGATGACCTCGCCATTATCCACCAGTTCAGCGTAACTGCCTGGCTCAGGGCCTATCTCCTGGTGGCTTCCGCAGAGCCGGGATTTGGCACAGCCGATGGTGGGCGTATCCAGCAAAAGCCCCAGATGCGAGGCAAGGCCCAGGCGCCGGGGGTGCGCCACCCCCTGGCCATCAACCAGGATGAGGTCAGGGGTGATGGTGAGCCTCTCACAGGCGGCCAGCACCAGCGGTGATTCCCGGAAGGAGAGTAGCCCGGCGATATAGGGGAAAGTGACCCGCTCATTCACCACCTCCACCTCCACCACCTCAAGCTCAGGGTAGCTCAAGACCACCACCGCCCCGGTGGCCATCTTTCCCACCCTCTCCGCCGAGATATCCACCCCGGCAATAAACTGGGGGGTGGCTACCTGGCTCACCTTGGATACCTGGGCAGCAAGTCTCCGCTGAATATCAAAAGCCTGCGGCACGCTCACCTGCCAGTCATGCAGCTTCTCCACCCTCATACTTCGAATTATAAGCTCTAGTCCCGCTTGCTGGCAACTAATTCCCGTTTACCGTTGACAGCCCCCAAGCTGATGGTGCATAATATAATTCGATACTAAAATTAAATAGAAAGCTAGGTAATGGTTAAGATTCGACTCCGACGTGTAGGTGCTAAAGGCCAACCAAGCTACCGGCTGGTTGTGGCTGATGCTCGTGCCCCCCGTGATGGGGCCTTCATTGACATCATCGGGCACTTCAACCCCCTCACCGACCCCGAGACGGTGGTCATCAACGAGGAGAAAGCACGGCACTGGCTGAGTAAAGGGGCTCAACCAACAGATACCGCTGCCAGGTTGCTAGCCAAGGCAGGCGTCATGGAAAAGTCCAAAACAAGCAAGGAGAAGACCGAATCATGAAAGAACTCGTAGAATTCATCGCCAAATCTATCGTGGATGCGCCTGATGAGGTAAAGGTTGATGAGGAAACCAACGAGGAAGGCCTGATGACGCTCAAATTGCAGGTTGCCGATGAGGACAAGGGAAGAGTCATCGGCAAGCAGGGCCGAATCGCTGAAGCTATGCGCACCTTGCTCAGGGTAAAGGCTGCCAAGGCTGCTACCAGAGTCAGGCTCGAGATTGTTTAAGCACGCCCCAAACGGCCATCCAGGTTGAGGATGAAAACGCCCGATTTGGAATTTATCACCATCGGTCGCATTCTAGCGCCATGGGGCGTTAAAGGTAAATTAAAAGTCAAGGTTGAAACGGACTTCCCGCAGCGCTTTGTTTCCGGCGCTGAAATCTATCTTGACCACGAGCCGCAGGTTATTGAGAGCGCCGAGTGGCACAGCGGCAAGCTGATCATCAAGCTGCGCAGCGTCGATAGCATTGAAGATGCCCAAAAGCTGCGCGGCAAGCTCATTGAGATCCCATTCAGCCAGCTCCAGCCTCTCCCGGAGGGGCACTACTACTATTTTCAGCTCATCGGGCTGGAGGTATGGACCACGGGAGGAGAGCTCCTGGGCAAGATTTCTGAGATCCTGACCACGGGGAGCAACGATATCTACGTGGTCTCCAATGCCAGGGGGGAAATCCTGATTCCGGCCATTGAGGACGTGGTAAAATCGGTTGACCTTGACAAGCAGAATATGGTCATCGAGCCGATTGATGGGCTCTTGAATTTAAACCAGAGAGCCGGTCTCTAGCCTCCCCTACCTCTTTCGCTTCCTCGCCATCTCCGCCACCTTGAGGCGAGCTAGAGCGCGCCGCAGCGCTGCTTCAGCGCGGGCCACATCCACCCCCGGGGCATACTTTGCCGCCAGACGCTCCTGAGCCCGCCGTTTGGCCTCCTCCGCCCGGGCCACGTCTATCTCCTCTGCCCTCTCCGCGGCATCGGCCAGCACCACCACCCGGTCTGGCCTCACCTCAAGAAAGCCCCCGGAAATGGCCAGAGTCTCCTCCTCCCCGCCCTTCTTTATCCGTAGCTCCCCAGCCACGAGCACCGTCATCAGGGGGACATGGTGCGGCAGAATCCCCAGCTGCCCCTCCACACCAGGGGCGATGACCATATCCACCTCTTCCGAATAGACCGCTCGCTCGGCGGTGACGATATCAAGTCTCAGACCAGCCATCAGCTACCCCTTCGCTTTCTCCGCCTCCTCCTCAGCCCCAGCCCCCAGCTTCCTCGCCTGCTCCACCACCTCATCTATGGTGCCCACCATGTAAAATGCCTGCTCCGGCAGGTCATCGTATTTGCCCTCCAGAATCTCCTTAAAACCACGCACCGTCTCCTTCACCGGCACGTACTTGCCCTTCCTGCCGGTGAAGACCTCGGTGACGAACATCGGCTGCGAGAGAAACCTCTGGATGCGCCGAGCCCGGCCCACGATGAGCTTGTCCTCCTCGCTGAGTTCCTCAATGCCCAAAATGGCGATGATATCATGCAGGTCCTTGTAACGCTGTAGCACCCGCTGCACCTCACGGGCCACCTGATAGTGCTCCTCACCCACAATCTCGGGGGCCAGTATGCGGGAGGTTGAGACCAAGGGGTCAACCGCCGGATACAGCCCCTGCTCCGCAATCGACCTCTCCAGGGCGATCACCGCGTCAAGATGGCCGAAGGTGGCCACCACCCCAGGGTCAGTGTAATCATCGGCCGGGACGTAAATCGCCTGGAAGGAGGTGATGGAGCCGTGCTTGGTGGAGGTAATCCTCTCCTCCAGCTCCCCCATCTCCGTGGCCAAGGTGGGCTGATAACCCACCGCCGAGGGCATGCGCCCCAGCAGAGCGGATACCTCCATGCCGGCTAGGGTATAGCGGTAGATATTGTCAATGAAGAGCAAGACATCCTGATGCTCAACGTCACGGAAGTACTCCGCCATGGTCAGCCCGGTCAGCCCGACGCGGAGGCGAACCCCGGGAGGCTCGTTCATCTGACCAAAGACCAGAACCGTCTTATCAATCACGCCCGAATGGCGCATTTCATGCCAGAGGTCATTGCCTTCTCTAGACCTCTCCCCGATGCCGGTAAAAACGGAGAAGCCCCCATGCACCGTGGCGATATTGCGGATGAGCTCCATGATGATGACCGTCTTGCCCACCCCAGCACCGCCGTAGGCGCCTATCTTGCCCCCTTTGGCAAACGGGGTGATGAGATCAATGACTTTTAGCCCCGTCTCCAGCATCTGGGTGGTCGTCTCCTGCTCCTCGAAAGAAGGCGGCGGCCGGTGGATTGGCCAGTATTCCTTCGTTTCAACCGGGCCAAGATTATCCAGAGGCTCCCCCATAACGTCAAACAGGCGGCCCAGGGTGGCCCGGCCCACCGGCACCTTGAGGGGGGCACCGGTATCTATCGCCTCGGCGCCCCTTTCCAATCCCTCGGTCGGCGATAGCGCCAGACACCGCACCCAGTTGTTCCCCATGTGCTCCTGAACCTCAAGCACCACCTTGCTGCCCCCGGTGGGAATCTCAACCGCATGGTAAAGTGCCGGCAACTCTTCAGACGGAAACTCAATATCAACCACCGTGCCGATCACCTGAACCACTTTGCCTTTCGCCATATAACAAACCTCCGTCTTTAAGCCAGGGCTTCAGCGCCACCGGCGATATCCAGAATCTCCTTGGTGATTGCCTCCTGACGAGCCTTGTAATAAAGCAGCGTCAGGTCACTGATAAGCCCATTGGCACTATCAGTGGCATTGCGCATCGCCACCATTCTGGCCGCCTGCTCGCTGGCGATTGATTCCAGAATGGCATGATAGACCTCCATCTCCACAAACCGGGGCAGAAGCGCCCCCAGCACCTGCTCCGGGCCTGGCTCATAGATATAGTCCACATTCTGCGCCGTGGGTATGCTGGCCGGCTCCACCGGGAGCAGCTCCCGCAGCACCGGCCGCTGCACGGTTGTGGAGACAAACTGGGCATAGGCCAGATAAACTAGGTCAACATAGCCTTGGCTGTAGTAATCAATAACTACTCGGGATATGGGCAAGGTATCCAGCAGGCTGGGCCGGTCGCCGAGGTGAGTAAATTCAGCCACGATGTCACGGCGGTATCGCCGCATGAACTCCAGCCCCTTGCGCCCGACATTGATCAGGGCCACCGGCACCTCTTGTTTCAGGATAAAGTCCGCGGTCAGGCGATTGAGATTGATGTTAAGCCCGCCGCACAAACCACGGTCCGGGGTGATGTGGACCACGGCAATCCTGGCCACCGGCCGGCGCTGCAGCAAAGGATGCAGCGGCCTTCCCGTTTCCGGTAAGGCCGCCAGGTCAGCGATGACCTGCTGAATCTTCTCCGCATAGGGATGCCCAGCCAAAGCACGCTCCCGCGCCTGCCTCATCTTGGCGGTGGCGATCATCTCCATCGCCTTGGTGATCTTGGCGATATTTTGAATGCCGCGTATGCGGCGGCGAATGACCCGAACGTTAGCCAATCTCCGAGTTAACCTCCCTCAATCTGGCTGATGAAATCCTTTTTAAACTCTAGGATGGCTTGTTTTAGCTTTTCTTCTGTCTCAGCGCTGAGCTCCTTGGTTTTGGCGATAGCCTCCCCCACTTCAGGATGATTTGCCGCCATAAAGTCATGGAACCTGGTCTCAAAGACGGTCACCTTATTTACCGGGATGTCATCAAGATAGCCGTTGACCGCCGCGTAGAGTATCATAACCTGCTTTTCCAACGACATGGGCACAAACTGAGGCTGCTTTAAGACCTCGGTGAGGCGCTGGCCGCGGTCAAGCTGCGCCCTGGTGGCCTTATCCAGCTCCCCAACGCCGAATTGGGCGAAGGCGGCCAGCTCCCGGAACTGCGCCAGCTCCAGCCGCAGCTTACCGGCCACCTGCTTCATCGCCTTGGTCTGGGCAGCGCTTCCCACCCGGGACACTGACAAACCCACGTTCAACGCCGGTCTGATGCCGGCATTGAACAATTCCGTCTCCAGATACATCTGACCATCAGTGATGGAGATAACGTTGGTGGGAATGTAGGCGGACATATCACCCGCCTGCGTCTCAATAATCGGCAGCGCCGTCAGCGAGCCACCCCCGTATTCTGGGGCGTATTTGGCCGCTCGCTCCAGCAGGCGGCTGTGCAGATAAAAGACATCGCCCGGATAGGCCTCCCTTCCCGGAGGGCGGCGCAGCAGCAGGGAAAGCTGCCGGTAGGCCCAGGCGTGCCTGGTAAGGTCATCATAAATCACCAGAGCGTCCTTGCCCTGCTCCATAAATTCCTCACCCATGGCACAGCCAGCGTAGGGCGCCAGATACTGCATGGCCACTGAATCGGAGGCATTGGCCGAGACGACAATGGTATGCTCCATGGCGCCATGGGCCTCCAACGTGGCCACCACCTGGGCCACCTTGGACACCTTCTGCCCGATGGCCACATAGATGCAGATCAAATCACCGCCCTTTTGATTGATGATGGTGTCAATGGCGATGGCCGTCTTCCCGGTTGAGCGGTCACCAATGATGAGCTCCCGCTGCCCACGGCCTATGGGTATCATGCTGTCTATTGCCTTGATGCCGGTCTGCACCGGGGTATCCACCGACTGGCGCACCACCACATTGGGGGCCACCCGCTCCACGGGGCGGGTCCTCTTGGTCTTGATGGCCCCTTTGCCATCAAGGGGATGCCCCAAGGGGTCAACCACCCGCCCGATAAGCGCCTCCCCTACGGGCACCTCAGCAATCCGGCCGGTGCACCGTACCTCATCGCCCTCCTTCACCCTAGTGTAGTCCCCGAGGATGATGGCCGCCACACTATCCTCCTCCAAGTTGAGCGCGATCCCCATGACCTCACCAGGAAATTGAAGCAGCTCGCTGTACTTGACCGCCGCCAGCCCGTGAATGCGGGCGATGCCATCACCAACCTCGATCACCGTGCCCACATCCACCATGCTCACGGCAGCGTCAAATTGCTCAATCTGCTGCTTGATTACCGAAACGATGTCCTCTCCTCTTGTCGTCACCCGAACTACCTCCTACTAAAAGGCCTTTTTATCTCCCTATGCCAATCATCTCCCGCTTTAACGCCTCCAGCCGGCTGCGCACGCTGCCATCCAGCAGCTTCCCCCCCACTTTGGCGACAAACCCGCCGAGCAGGTCAGGGGCTACCTGAGACTCAAGCACCACTTTTTTGCCCACCACAGCGCCGAGGTGCTCAGCCAGCTTCCGTCTATCCTCCTCACCAAGCGGGATGGCGGTCAGCACCTCCCCCCGCTCTATCCCTTGATAGCTGTCCACCAGCCGCTGATACTCGCTGAGAATACCGGCCAGCAGATTCAGCCTGCCCTTGGTCACCAGCAAGAGGGCCAGATTCAACGCCAGGTGACTCACGCCCTTGAGTCTCTCCAAGAGCAGCCTGGCCTTATCCTCAAGGTGAACCCTGGGGCTTTCCAGCCAAGCCATAACCTTGGCATCAGCGGCTAGGCTGGCAAGCTCCTCTAGGTCAGACTGCCACTCGGCGATTTTTTTGGTCTCCAGGGCAATCTCAAACACCGCTTGAGCATAGCGCCTGGCGCTAACTTTTCGGGCCACCCTCAACTCCTCTAGAGATAGTTACTCCTTCCTCAGGGCAGAGCTCTCCTCCAGCACCTTCTCGATAAGCTCGCGATGCGCCTCCTTATCCAAGGAGCGCTCGATCACCCTGCTGGCCGCCAGTATGGTCAGGTCAGCCACCGCCCGCCGCAGCTCATCAATGGCCTCCTCTCGCTCCCGCTTGATCTCAGCGCGAGCTCGGGCGATGAGCGCCTCCGCCTCCTGTCTGGCCTCGGCCTGGGCCTTCCGCTTCAGCTCCTCCCCAATCTGCACCGCCTGAGCTATTCTCTTCTGCCCCTCCTTGCTGGCGGCTTCAAGCTGACGCCTCACCTCCTCCTCGGTGCGAGCCACTTGCTCTTTTATCGCGTCCGCCTGCTCCATGCTCTCTCTGATGCGCCGCGAACGCTCGTCAAGCATCCTCATCACCGGCTTATAGGCAACGAGATACAGGAGCGCCAGCAGGATGACCACGTTAACAATCTGCGCCACCAAGGTGGGCAGGTTAACACCAAGGGCACCAAGACCCTCCATTTCCCCCTCCAGTATCGATTATTTTGGCAAGCCTCATCACGGCTCTCCACACGCAGTATGAATCTGGGGAAGCGTTGCGGCGGTGTCTAGATGGCGATGGCCGCCGCCACCACCAGCCCCACGAAAATCAGCGCTCCCAGCACGGCTGCCCCAATGACCACCCCAATAGACAGAGGTATACCATCTTGTCCCATTCGTAGCCTCCTTATAAACAGCCCCTAGACGATCATCGCCAGGATGATGGCCACAATCAGCGCGTAAATGCCAATGGCCTCGCAGAAAGCGGTGACCAGAATCATATTGGTCATGATGGAACCACTCGCCTCCGGGTTACGGGCTATCCCCTGCAGCGCAGAGTAGCCGATAAGCCCGATGCCCAGCGCCGGTCCCAGTAACCCTAGGCCAGCCGCCAACCCCACTGCCAGCATCTTCATCGTCGCTGCATCCATCTATCTACCTCCTTCTATCTTCTATTATCTCGTTAATGCTTTGCACTAGCTGCCTCTTCCCCGTGATGAGCCACAGCCAGAGTAAGAAACACCAAAGTCAGCCCGCCAAAGATGAGCGCCTGGACAAAGCCGACGAGCAACTCAAGCCCATAAAACGGGATGGCAAATATCCAAGGGACCAGGAAAGCGGCGATGAGCAGCAGTATCTCGCCTGCGGTCATATTGCCGAAGAGACGGAAGGTAAAACTGATAATGCGCACTAGTTCACTCAGCGTCTCCAGCAAGCCGACAAAGGCATGGATAAACCCGGTGAACAGGCCGTTCAGCCCGGCGCGGAGTCTACCCCTCACCATCTGACCCAGGCTGGCCAGCAGCGCCCCCACGTTGAAGAACCTGCCAAGATAACGAATGCCATGCGATTTCAGCCCGAAGTACTCCACAAAGACAAAGGAAATAAGCGCCAGCGCCAGAGGCATGTTGATATCGGTGTTGGCGCCCCGCAGCAGATGAACGTGATGGCCCTCAGCGGTGGTCACCATTATCGAGCCAAAGCCGGGAATCAGGCTCAGCCAGGCATTAAAGGCGACAAAGAGGAAAATGGTGGCCACCACCGGGAAAAAGCGGCGCCCGTTCTCCTCCCCGGCCACCCTCCTGCAGAGGTCATAAAGCCAGCCGAGCAGCAGCTCAAAGGCGCTCTGAAGCCTCCCGGGCACAAGCCTCATGCGACGGGTGATGGCCCAGGAAAAACCAACGAGCACGATGATGGTCAGCCAGGCACTGATAATGGTGTTGGTGATGGGAAAGCCAAAGATTTGGAAGACCTCCTCCGCAGGGAGCTCAGGCTCGGGGCGGGGGACACTGAGCCAGCTAGGTAGACCAAGGTCACCAAACAGGCTCCTGCCCAAGGGACCGCTGATAAAGCCGATGGCAAGGAGAGCCAAAAAGACGGAGAGAACCCCGGCCAGAACCGGCAGAGGCAGACCCAGAAAACGTCGCTGCATTAATTCTTCTCCTTGCCTTGATTTTTACCGATAAGCGGCAGCAGCATCTGGTAAACACCCCAAAAAGCGAGCACCACCCCCAGAATCAGCCCAACTATCACCAAAATAGGACTGGTATTCAGCCGGCTATCAAGCCAGAGGCCAACGACCGCGCCCAGCAGAATAAACCCGCCAATAAAAAAACCCACCCCAACCAGCCTCAGCGCGGCCACCCATCTGCCCATGCCAGCCTCAACCTCCTAACCTAAACAGAATATCAAATCCGCTACCTCAAGGTCAATCAGCCTGCACCGAGACTTACATTTGAAACAAAAGAGCCCTGACTCTTTCCACCTCAGGGCCCCTTCCCCAACAAACGCACAGCTTGAGGAACGCTTAAGCTACTTAAGGTTACCTTCCCTGACCAAAAAGCCGGGCGAAGTCCCCGTCAAAGCTCTTGAGAAACTGGCGCATGGCCAGCACATCCTCCTCCCCAATCCCCTCACCCCTGGCTTCATCCCGCTCCACCCCACCGGGGCCAGCGGCTGCCCCCGACCTATCCGCCTCCCTGACGATAGCCGCCACCAGACACTGGGTGTGACATACAGAACAGGACACCCTCATGAACCACAGGTCCTCACGGTGTCCTAGAATATCAATATCATAAACTTCATAGTTCTGCCCACAAGATTCGCACTTGAGCGAGGTCATCAGCTTCTTGATCAGTCTCTCTTCCACTAGTTCCACCCGGGAGCGCCCTGTAGCCCCAGCTAAGACTTACGCTTATCAAAGTCATCCAAATCAAGCGTGTTGATGAAGTCATAGAAGGCGGAGAGCTTCTTCATCTCCTCCTCACTCACCTTCCCCTCCCTGGCCTCGATGTCCTCGGTCTCCTCAATAACGGGCTTGCCCGTCTCCTCATCAAGCAGAATGCCCGCCTTATCCAGAACCGCCTCATCAGCGTAGATAGGGGCATCCGCCCTCACCGCTAGGGCCAGGGCATCGCTGGGCCGAGAGTCAATCTCTATCTGCTCGCCGTCAACGGTGAGAATAATCTTGGCGTAAAAGGTATCGCTCTTGAGGTCACTGACGATGATGGAGTCAATCGTCGCCCCCAGGGAATCGATGACAGAGCTGAGCAAATCGTGCGTCAGAGGTCTCGGCACGGTAACGCCCTGCAATTTCACCGCGATGGCATCAGCCTCCGCCGGCCCAATCCAGATGGGCAGGTAACGCCTGGCCATCTTCTCCTTTAAAATCACCACCCGCTGGTAATTCATCAGGCTCACCCGAATGCTGTCAATCGTCATCTCAACCATTACCGTACCTCCCCCTGTTTTTCGCCGACATTTTAATTCTAGCCACCCATCTCGGCGTTGTCAACTGGAAAAGCCCCATATTCAGCGCCAAGTATGGTATAATATTTATGATTAAGCGGTGATAATCGCTGGGAGAGAGACCGGGAACTCGGTGGTCAGGCAGCTTGGTATCCGTCAGCTGAGCGAGGAAAGAGAAGAAAGCCTTTCGCCTTATGCCGCAAAGAGTAAGCTAACTCAGGGCAGGCTCAGATACGAAGAGCCCTGCCCGATACGAACTGACTTCCAGCGTGACCGGGACCGCATCATCCATAGCAAGGCCTTCCGCCGCCTGAAGCACAAGACCCAGGTTTTCATTGCCCCCCTGGGTGACCATTATGTCACCCGGCTCACCCATACGCTGGAGGTGGCACAGATAGCCCGCACCATCTCCCGGGCGCTGAACCTGAATGAGGATTTGACCGAGGCCATCGCCCTGGGCCATGACCTGGGGCATACCCCTTTTGGTCACGTGGGCGAGGACGTGCTCAACGAGCTCTACCACCAAGGGTTCAGGCACAACGAGCAGAGCCTGAGGGTGGTAGACTATCTGGAGAAGGATGGCCGAGGGCTTAACCTCACCTGGGAGGTAAGGGATGGCATCCTCAACCACTCCAAGTCAAGGGGGGATATTCTGGGAGAGGGCTGGGGGAAGGTGAACACCCTTGAGGGGGAGGTGTGCAAGATCGCCGATATCGTGGCCTACGTCAACCATGACATCGGTGACGCCATCAGAGCCGGCGTCATCACGGAGCAGGACCTGCCCCTGGCGGCGGTGAACGTGCTGGGTATCTCCCATTCCCAGCGGATTAATACCATGGTCTCCGATATCATCCAGAGTTCGTGGGCAGCTCGAGGTTGTGATAAAATGATAGAGGGTAGACCAGAGATAACCATGAGCCCGCAGGTTCTGGAGGCCACCAGAATATTGCGCGAATTTCTCTTTGAGCGGGTGTATAATGTGCAATCAGCGCAGGAGGAGGCGAGCCGAGGAAGGGCCGCCATCTATCAGCTATATGATTACTTCAAAAAGCATGAGGACAAGCTGCCACCGGAATACCGTGCCCACAGCGATGATGTCGAGCGGAGCGTGGTGGATTACATCGCCGGCATGACTGACCATTATGCCTTGAGGTTGGCTGAAGAGCTGGCAAGATGAGCGTTATTGAGGATGTAAAGCAGAGAACTGACATCGTGGGCGTGGTCAGCCAGTACGTCGCCCTGAAAAAGGCAGGCCGCAACCTGTCTGGGCTGTGCCCTTTCCACAGTGAAAGGCACCCCTCCTTCTTTGTCTACCCAGAGCAGCAGAGCTGGCACTGCTTCGGCTGCAATACCGGGGGTGACGTTCTCTCCTTTGTCATGAAGAAGGAGAACCTTGACTTCGGTGAGGCGCTGCGCCTGCTCGCGGAAAAGGCAGGTGTCACCATCCCCTCAAGAGCGCCGCGGGGAGAGGAGAAAGAGGCAAAGGAGAGGCTGTATAAAGCTAATGAGACCGCGGCTCAATTCTTCCACAATCTGCTGCTCAACTCCTCGGAGGGGGAAAAGGCGCGGGGTTACCTAGCCAGCCGTGGGCTTAGCGCCAAGACCGTGGCCGATTTCCAGCTGGGTTTCAGCCTGAATAGCTGGGACAGCTTGAAACAATACCTGCTGGAGAGAGGCTACACGGAAGATGAGCTAGTGCGCGCCGGGCTGGTGGTGGAGGCGGAGAACGGCCGCACCCATGACCGCTTCCGCAACAAGCTGATGTTCCCCATACTGGATATCAAGGGGCGGGTTATCGGCTTCGGCGCCAGGGTGCTGGATGATTCCCTGCCCAAATACGTTAACTCCCCGCAGACCCCGCTCTTTGACAAGAGCGCCAGCCTCTATGGCATAAACCTGGCGGCTCCCAGCATTCGCCAGCAGGATGTGGCGGTAATCGTGGAGGGGTACATGGACGTTATCACTGCCCATCAGAGCGGCTTCAGCAATGTCGTCGCCTCCATGGGCACCTCGGTCACGGAAAGGCAGGTCAGCACCCTGAAAAAACTCACCCGGAATATGATTCTGGCCCTGGATGCTGACGCCGCCGGAGAGGAGGCCATGCTGAGGGGCATCAGCTATGAAAACATCCTTGAGGCTGAGGTAAGAGTGGTCATCCTGCCTGAAGGTAAAGACCCAGATAACGTTATCAGGGAGGATGCCAAGAGCTGGCCGCAGCTGATAGCCCAGGCGGTGCCGATAATGGACTACACCTTCAATATGGTCGCCGCCAAGCTTGACCTGACGCAGGCCAGGGACAAGTCTCTGGCCGTGGAGAGGCTTCTGCCCGTTATCGCTGACATGAAGGACACCGTGCGCCAGGCCCATTATCTACAGAAGCTGGCAAGCCTGGTCAGGGTTGATGTGCGCACCATTGAAGCCAAACTAGGCGAGATGCGGCGCCGGGAAAGCAAGCGCCAGGCTCAAGCCCCCAGGCCGGAAGCCCCCGCCCAGGCCGCACGCCCGCTCATGTCCAACCGCCGTGAGGAATATTGCCTAGCGCTGCTTCTGCGATATCCTGAACTCAAAAGCGTTGAGGTAAACCTCCGCCCTGAATATTTCTCTAGCAGTGAAAACCGCGAAATATTCACCGCCTGGATGCAGACTGATGACCTATCAGCACTTAAGGAAAAACTGGACATAAGCATCCAAGAGCATCTTGATTCACTGCTAAACTGGAACTTACCGCCAAACCATATCGAGCCGAAATTTATTGATTGCGCTCTCAACCTGGAAAAGGAATACTGGAAAAACTGGGAGGCAAGAAAAGCCGAGGCACTCGCCCTTGAAGCTGAGGCGAAAGGTGCCGGGGCTGACCTGGCCAAGCTTGAGGAGGAGGGGATAGCGCCTGCCCTCCGCCTGAAAGAGATCTACACACAGGGTAGGCAGCGGAGGCCAGAGCCAAGGAGGTGAGAAGATGAGCCCAGAGAAAAACGCAAGCGAATTCATTCCTCACGATGACCATGACGAAGAACCGATACCCGATGAAGCGCTGGAAAAAACGCCGGAGGAGCTTTACCTCTCGTCATCGGAATTTGGCGAGGAGCTAGAGCCCGAAACTCCACCCGAGCCCGCTGACCTGTGGCCTGAAGAGCACCTTGAGATTGAGAAGGCCGAGCCTGAGGTTGACCTAGACCTGGAGGCGCCAGCTGAAGGGCTGGATGAGCAGGAGATAGCCGATGACCCGGTGCGCATTTATCTCCATGAAATCGGCCGGGTGCACCTGCTCACCGCTGAAGACGAAAAAACCTTGGCCAAGAAGATGGAGAAGGGTAAGCGCCTCGCCGAGATAAAGCAGCAGTACCTCCAGCAGCACGGCCGGGCGCCAGCGGCAAGCGAGATAGCCCTTATCATACTGAGGGAGATAGGGCAAGCCAAGGATATGATTCACGCCCTGCAGAAATACCTGCGCCTGCCTAAGACCACCGGCTTCCTGGAGACGGTCAAGAACACCAAATGGCAGGAGAGCATTGACAACACCATAGACCCGCAGCTAGTCCGCGAGGTGGCCTCCAAGCTGGGCGCGCCTATATCGGAAACAGAGCAGAATCTGATCAAACTATCGCTCAATATCAAGCTTCTCGCCGAAGGAGTCCTCAACACCATCGGAGATAAGGTCTCGCTAGCCGATGTGGAGAAGCTCGCCGCCGATGAGGCCTTCGTTAATTCCCTGCGGGAGCATGAAAAACAGCTTGATATCCACTTCAAGAACATCGAGCAAGAGGCGAAAAGGGCGGAAAGACACCTCATTGAGGCCAACCTGCGCCTGGTGGTCAGCGTGGCCAAAAAGCACATCGGCCGGGGCATGTCACTCCTTGACCTCATCCAGGAGGGGAACATCGGGCTGATGAGGGCGGTGGAGAAGTTTGACCACCGCAAAGGCTACAAATTCAGCACCTACGCCACCTGGTGGATTCGCCAGGCGCTCACCAGAGCCATCGCTGACCAGGCCCGCACCATCCGCATCCCGGTTCATATGGTGGAGACCATCAACCGGCTACTCAAAACCAGCCGCCGCCTGGCGCAGGAATACGGGCGGGAGCCCACCTCCACCGAAATCGCCAAGGAGATGGAGATATCCTCAGAAAAGGTGCGGGAGATCGTCAAGGTATCTCAACTGCCCATATCCCTGGAGTCCCCCATCGGCGAGGAGGAAGATAGCCCCTTGGGCAACTCCATTGAGGACCGCAACGCCCTGCCCCCGGTGGATGCCGCCTCCAAGCAGCTCTTAAAGGAGCAAATTGAGGATGTGCTTGATACCCTCACCCCACGTGAGCAGCGGGTGCTCCAGCTCAGATTCGGCCTTGAGGATGGGCGAAGCCGAACGCTGGAGGAGGTGGGCAAGGAGTTCAATGTTACCAGAGAACGTATCCGCCAGATTGAGGCCAAGGCGCTGCGCAAACTGCGCCACCCCAGCCGCAGCCGGAAGCTAAAAGACTACCTAGAATAGCATCACCCGAACAGTCCGGCTAGATTTCGCGGCAGCTTGCCCTTGGCCCCCAGCTTCATCAGCTTCCGCATCTGGTGAAACTGATTGAGAAGCCGGTTGATATCCGAGGCGCTGGTCCCGCTCCCCCGGGCGATGCGCCGCCGCCGGCTCCCTCCAATGATGCTTGGGTTGCGCCTCTCCTCAGGGGTCATGGAGAGGATGATCGCCTCCACCTTCTTCAGTTGCTTCTCCTCGGTTCCCTCAGGCAATCGGCTGGCCAGCTGCGAGACCCCAGGCAGCATCTCCATAAGCTGAGCTAGCGGCCCCATCTTCTTGATTGCCCGGAGCTGAGAGAGAAAATCTTCCAAATCAAAGGTGGCCGTCTGCACCTTCTTCTGCAGCGCCTTCGCCTGCTGCGCATCCAAAGTTGCCTCCGCCCGCTCAATGAAGGTGAGGATATCCCCCATCCCCAGGATGCGCGATGCCAGACGGTCTGGGTAGAAAGGCTCCAGGGCATCCAGCTTCTCCCCGGTGCCGATGAACTTGATGGGCACCCCGCTCACCCACCGGATGGAGAGCGCGGCTCCACCGCGGGCATCCCCATCCATCTTGGTCAGGATGAGCCCGGTCAGACCTACCCTGGAATGAAACTCCTCGGCGCTGCGCACCGCATCCTGACCGGTCATGGCATCAACCACCAGCAGTATCTCACCGGGTCTCAACACTTGCTTGACTCGGGCCAGCTCCGCCATCATCGCCTCATCAATGTGAAGCCGCCCGGCGGTATCAACGATAACCCAGCTAGCGGCAAGAGACCTAGCTTCAGCTAGGGCATGAGCGCAGACCTCCTCACTCGGGACGCTGGCGCTCTCATGGTAAACCGGAACCTCAAGCTGGCCCCCCAGCGTGACCAGCTGCTCTATAGCCGCCGGGCGGCGGTTATCGGCCGCCACCAGCAGGGGGCGCTGTCCGGAGTGCTTGAGATGATTTGCCAGCTTGGCGGCGGTGGTCGTCTTGCCGCTGCCCTGCAGCCCCACCAGCATGACCACCGATGGCGGCTGGGACGATGTTGCCAAGCGGCTTGGCTCCCCGCCGAGGATGGCAATAAGCTCCTCATTGACGATTTTGACTATCTGCTGCCCGGGGGTCAGGCTCTGCTGTACCTCAGCGCCGAGCGAGCGCTCCCTCACCCTGGCGATGAAATCCTTGACCACCTTAAAATTGACATCCGCTTCAAGTAACGCCAGGCGCACCTGGCGCAGCCCCTCATCAATGTCCTTCTCGGTGAGCCGCCCCTTAGCACCCAGCAGGCGAAATACCTTGGCTAATTTCTCACTCAGAATCTCAAACATCTGACCAAGTCCATTCTAATTGGGGATAACTTCAGCCGTCAAGCAAAAATTCCCCACCCTCATAAAGGGGAAAGAAGGATTAAGAGACAACCTCCCAATTATGCTAAAATAAATATCAAATCTGGTTATCCGGAGTTTTGCTAGATGATTCCCCTCAAACTTAAGATGCGCAACTTTATGTGCTACCGGGATAGCGCCCCACTGGATTTTGAAGGTATGCACACCGCCTGCCTCTCCGGGGATAATGGCAGCGGCAAATCGGCCCTGATAGATGCCATGACCTGGGCGCTGTGGGGGAAATCCAGGGCCAAAAGTGACGATGACCTCATCCATACCGGCCAGCAGGAGATGGAGGTGGAGTTTGATTTCCGCATTGGCGAGAAGATTTACCGCATCATCCGCAAACGCTCCCGGCCCAAATGGCGTGGCGCCGCTGGGCAGAGCAGCTTGGATTTGTTCATCGATACTGACGCTGGCTTTAGAGCCATCTCCGGCGACACTATAAAACAGACAGAAGAGAAATTGATCAGAGATATTCTACACATGGATTACGAGACGTTCATCAACAGCGCCTTCCTGCGCCAGGGAAACGCTGACCGCTTCACCACCAAGCCACCTGCAGAGCGCAAGGAGGTGCTGGCCAGAATCCTGGGACTGTCCCTCTATGATGAGCTTGAGGCCAGAGCTAGAGAGCTTGCCCGAGAGCGGGAGATGGAGAAAAACGCCCTGGAGAGCGCCATCAAGGAAATAAATGAGGAGCTAGCCCGAAAGCCGCTTTACGAAGCTGAGCTTGAGCAGGCGCAGCGAGTACTTTCCCAGCTAGAGGCCATAGTAAAAGAACAGGAAGCCAGGCTCAATGAGCTCCGCCAGCAGAAGGAATCCTTGGAGAGAAAGAAGGTGGAGCATGACAAGCTGGAAGAGAAGATAAGGGCCACACAGAGCAATCTGGAGCGCTGGCAGGCCCAGGCGGAACAGCACCGCTCCCGCATCAGGGAGTATGAAGCGGTGATGGCACAGCGCGCTGCCATAGAGGAGGGCTACCAGCGCTTTGCTGAAGTCAAAAAGCTGAATGACGAGCTCAACCAGAAACTGGTTAAGCTGGATAAACTCAAGGACCGCAAAAACCAGCTGGAAAAGATAATTGACAGCGCTCAGGCAACCTTGGTCAAAGACCATGAGCTGGCGCAACGCAAAATCGCCGAGCTAGAGGCCAAAGCCCAGAGGCTACCCCTGCTGAGAGACCAGCTCCAGCAACTTCAGGCTGAACTGGACCAGCTGGCACGAGAGGAGGAGGAACTTGCCCAGAGGAAAGAGGCTAGCCATAAGCTCCAGTCGCAGGTGAGCTACTTGGAATCTGCTCAAGAGCAGCTCAAGCAAGCGGTAAAGGAGCTGGAGGAGAAAATTGAGCTTTTATCCGCCAGAACCGAGGGCAAATGCCCACTGTGCGAGAGAGAGCTGGGCAGTGAGGGGCTCAAGCTCATCGAGTCAAAATACACCGCGGAGAGAGAAGATAAAGCCCAGTCCCTAGCCTCAAACCAGGCGGAGCTAGCGCAGAAGAAGGCCGAACTTGCCAGCTTGAATGAGGAGATAGCTCGCCAGGAAGCGCGCCTAAACCAGGAGAAAATCACCGCCCAGAGCAAGGTCCGCAGCCTGAACCAGGAGAAAGCTGAAGAAGAGGAGGCGGCAAAGCAGCTAGCCGAGGAAAGGGCCGAGCTAGCGCAGATTGAGCAGCGCTTGGCCAAAAAAGACTTCGCCACAAGCGAACAGGTGGCGCTAGCCGCAGTCGAGGCTGAGCTATCCAGCCTGGACTACGACCCAGCTCGGCATGAACAGGTGCGGCTGGAGCTACATGAGCTAGAGCGATATGAAAACCCCAAGCGGAAGCTAGAGGAAGCTGATAAGCTCATCGGCCAAGAGCGAGAGGCCGCCGCCAGGGCTGAGGCCGCGGTCAAGGACTCCCAACTCATCTTGGAGGCGGATAATCAGCGCAGGGAGATGCTGTCCGCAGAGCTTGGCTTACTCCCCAAGCTACTCAGTGAACTGGAGGCAGCAGAAACTGAGCATAGGGCGCTGGACTTACGGCGCCAGCAGGCCCAGGAGGCGCTGGGGCAGGCGAAGGCCAACCTCCAGCGCTGCGCGGAAAGGGAGAAGCGAAAGCAGGAAATAGAGGCCCTCTGGGCACAGGCAGCCAAGGAGGAAGGCATCTACAAGGACCTGGCGGGAGCCTTTGGCAAGGGTGGGATACAGGCGCTGCTGATTGAGATGGCGCTCCCTGAGATCAGAGAGGAGGCCAACCGGCTCCTGGGACGAATGACGGATAACCGGATGCACGTGAGCTTTGAAACCCAGCGCCCCCAAAAGACTGGGGACAAGATGATTGAAACCCTAGATATCATCATCTCGGATGAATTAGGGACACGAAGCTACGAGATGTTCAGCGGGGGAGAGGCTTTCCGCATCAACTTCGCCATTCGCATCGCCCTCTCCAGACTCTTGGCCAGGCGCAGTGGGGCGCCGCTGCGCACCCTGATCATTGACGAGGGCTTCGGCACGCAGGACAGCACCGGCATTGAGAAGCTGATTGAAGCCATCAACTCGATTCAAGAGGACTTTGACCTGATACTGGTCATCACCCATATTGAGGAGCTCAGAAACGCCTTCGCCGCTCGCATTGACGTCGCCAAAACCAGCCAGGGCTCAACGCTTTCCATCCAGCCGGCCGCCTAAAGCCCGAGCTGAGCGGCAATCCCCTTCATCGCCTCAAGCCCTAGCTCAATAAACTCATCAAGCTCAAGGCCAATCTCACGGCACAGGGCGATCTGCTCCCGGCTGGCCCCGGCAGCGAAGCTCTTCTCTTTAAACCTTCGCTTCACTGAGTCGGCCTCAAGGCCGCTCAGCTTCTTATCAGGACGGATCAGCGCTGCCGCCACGATGAGGCCAGTGAGCGGGTCAGCGCAGAAGAGCGCCTTGTCCAGCTTTGTCTCACGGGAGACGCCATGCCGCTCGTTGTGGCAGAGAATGGCATGCGCCACCGTTTCACTGGCGCCCAGTTCTTTGGCCAGGTCAGCCCCCAGCTTGCTGTGGCTGCTCATATCCCCACCAGTGAGCTCCACATCAATGTCATGCAGTAGCCCGGCGATCCCCCACTCCTCCTCATCCTCGCCCAAGCGCCTGGCCAGCGCCCGCATAACGGCCTCGGTGGCCAGCATGTGCTTTACCAGATTCTCGTTCTCAACGTTGGCCCTGATGGAATCAAGCGCTTCTTCCCGGTCCACTTCTCCCCTCCTTTCTCGCCAGTTTCCGACTTAAATATATTTAAATAATAGCACAAGTTCGCCACCAGCGAGCAAAGAAACTCGGGTTTTTCATCCAATTTCTCCCCTGACCGGTCTCAATAGCGAAGTCAGAACCAAGCTCACAGTGCCGAGCGCCGCTAAAATGAGGAAGACCAGCTGATAGCTACCCGTTAGGTCAAATATGTGTCCTGCCAGAAGTGGCCCAATGGCACCCCCGATGGTGCCGCTGAAGACCACAATGCCGAAGATGACGCCATGGGAACTTATCCCGAAATGCTCGGCGACTATCGGCGAAATCACGGTGAAAATGCCCCCGTGAGCTAGCCCATAGACCACAGCAAAGAGGTAGAGCATCCATAGCTCCTTGGCCATAAGCAGCCAGGAGAAACTGATGATCAAGATGAGCAAAGAGCCCATCATAGCCCTTTTGCTGCCCATCCGGTCAATGGCGATGCCCGTCACTAGCCGGCCCACCATGCTCACCCCACCAATCGTGGACAGAATCCCGGCCGCCTTTATCGCCGAGATGCCGATATCCCTGGCGTGGGGAACAATGTGTACCATTACCGTGAGCAGACAGTAAACCACGGCCAGATTCACCACACAGAGCGTCCAAAATTCCCTGGTGCGCCTGGCCTCATCGAGAGATAGCCCCCCTCCAGTCAAGTCATTCTCACCCACCACCACCGTCTCCCCATCCCCATCTGGCAGTAGCCCCATCTCGCCCGGGTCCCGGCGCAGCAACCGCCCGATGGATATAATCAGCACCAAAACCATAGCGCCGATGATAATATAGGCGTTGCGCCAGCCATAGGCGGCGATGAACACGCTGGCAAGCAAGGGGATAACCAGCTGGCCAGCACCCGTCCCCACCTTGACCATGCCGGTCATCACCCCTCTTCTGCGCACAAACCACCGGGCCACCGTGGACAGCATGATGACGTCAATGGAACTCATACCCAGGCCAATGACCACTCCGTAGAATAAATACAGCTGCCAGAGCGCCTCAAGCTGTGACATCAATAAATAACCCAAGCCAAAGAAAAATCCGGTAATCGTCATGATCAGCTTGGGGCCGAACTTGTCATTTAAGCTGCCGACAAAGATGCCCAGTAGACCAGCGACGAGGAAACTCACCGAGGAAGCCCCTGAAATGGCAGCCCTTGACCAGCCAAATTCGTTAAGCAGTGGCTTGAAGAAGACGCCGAAAGAGATGAAGGTGCCGATGCCTATCCCCTGGATGGCAAAACAGGCCGCCGCCACCACGTAGCCGTAGAAAAACCTGGGTCTTCTGCCTGGAGTCATAGACAAATTCTATTCAGCTGGAATGCCGCCGGGAGAGCTTAGCTGCTCAAAGCTGGCTCCTTATCCTTAGCCAGCACCCTGGCCAGGTACTGCCCGGTGGCGGAAGCCGCCACCTGGGATACTTCCTCGGGGGTTCCGGTGGCCACCACATAGCCTCCCTTGTCGCCAGCGCCGGGGCCAAGGTCAATGATGTGGTCCGCGTTCTTGATCACGTCTAAATGATGCTCGATAACCACCACCGTATTGCCAGCATCAACCAGACGCTGGAGCACCCGGAGCAGCGCCGCCACATCCTCAAAAGAGAGACCAGTGGTCGGCTCGTCAAGAATGTAGAGTGTTCGGCCGGTAGCCCGCCGTGAGAGCTCGGTGGCCAGCTTCACCCGCTGCGCCTCGCCACCGGAGAGGGTGGGGGCCGGCTGACCGAGACGAATATATCCTAGGCCAACATCGCTCAAGGTCTGCAGCTTGCTTTTAACCTTGGGGAAATGGTCAAAGAAGGCCAGAGCCTGCTCCACGGTCATATCCAACACTTCAGCGATGTTCTTGCCCTTGAATCTTATCTCCAGCGCCTCGCGGTTGTAGCGCTTTCCCTTGCACACCTCGCAGGGAACGGTGACATCGGGCAGAAACTGCATCTCAATCTGGATATAGCCCTCGCCGCGGCAGGCCTCGCAGCGCCCGCCCTTGACGTTGAAGGAGAACCGGCCCGGGGCATAGCCCCTCATCCGCGCCTCAGGAACGGTGGCGAAAAGCTCCCGAATCGGGGTAAAGGTGCCGGTATAGGTCGCCGGGTTGCTGCGCGGGGTGCGCCCGATGGGAGACTGGTCAATATTGACCACCTTGTCAATATGCTCTATACCCAGGATGTCATCACAGTCACCCGCCCTCTCCCTTGCGTGGTAGAATACCTGGGCCAGCTTCCGATACAGGATCTCATCAATGAGGGTGCTCTTGCCGCTGCCGGAAACCCCAGTGACACAGACGAACTTGCCCAGAGGAATGCGCACCTCAATGTTCTTGAGATTATTCTGCCGTGCCCCCTTGATGATTATCTCCTCCCCCGAACCGGGACGGCGCTTGGGGGGCACGGGAATCCGTCTCGCCCCACTGAGGTACTGGCCAGTGATTGACTCCTTACAGGCCATAACCTCAGCCAGCGTCCCAGTGGTCACAATCCAGCCCCCGTGTTCCCCGGCGCCGGGGCCCATATCAATGATGTGGTCGGCAGCCCGCATCATGGCCTCATCATGCTCCACCACCAGTATAGTATTGCCCAGGTCCCGCAGCCGCTTTAAGGTGCCGATGAGCCGAGCATCATCCGCCGGATGCAGCCCCACCGTGGGCTCATCGCAGATGTAGAGCACCCCCATCAGCCCGCTGCCAATCTGGGTGGCCAGGCGAATCCGCTGCGCCTCACCGCCGGAGAGGGTAGCCGAGGGACGGTCAATGGTGAGATACTCCAGGCCAACATCTTTGAGAAAGCCCAGGCGGGACTGTATCTCCTTGATAATCTCGCGGGCGATCATCCTCTCGCGCTCGCTGAGGACGCGCTCGCTGATCATGGTTACCCACTCCAGCTCCTGCACCACGGACATGGCGCAGACGTCCATGATATTCTTCCCGCCGATGGTCACCGCCAGAGATTCTGGTTTGAGCCGCTTACCCTGACACACCGGACAGGGCGTGGACATCATGTAGCGCTCAATCTCAGCCCGGGTATTCTCCGACTGCGTATCACGGCTCAGCCGCTCCAGGTAGGGGATGACTCCCTCATACCCGGTGAAATATTCCCTAACCCGCCCATAGCGGTTACGGTACCTGACCAGTTCCCCCTCCTCCCCATAAAGTATCACCTTGAGATGGTGCTCGCTCAGCTTCTTAACCGGCGTATCAAGGGAAAAGCCGTAGCGCCGGGCCAGCATCTGGAGCTCCCCCATATGCCAGGAAAGCCACCAGCCGGGATGAATCGCCCCTTGGGCGATGGATAGCTCCTTATTGGGGATGACCAACTCCGGGTCTATCTCAAGCTTCACCCCCAGGCCAGAACAGGCCGGGCAGGCACCGTGAGGGCTATTGAAGCTGAAGGTGCGCGGGGTTATTTCCCCCAGGCTGATGCCACAATAGACGCAGGCGAAGTGCTCGGAGAAGAGCAGCTCCTCACCGTCAACAATGGATACCAGAACCACTCCAGCCCCAAGCTTGAGCGCGGTCTCCACAGAATCAGCCAGCCGATTCTCACTTCCGCTCTGGCCGATGACCAGCCGGTCCACCACCACCTCAATGGTGTGCTTCTTGTTCTTATCCAGCTGGAACTCCTCGGAGAGGTCACGAATCTGGCCATCAACCCGCACCCGCACGTAGCCTGCCTTGCGCAGGTCATCAAACACCGTCTGATACTCGCCCTTGCGGTCTCGGATGAGCGGGGCCATAATTAAGATACGGCTGCCATCCGGGAGGTTGCCGATGGCGTCAACGATCTGCTGAACGGTCTGGGTGGTGATCTCGCGCCCGCACTTGGGACAATGAGGATGACCGACGCGGGCAAAAAGCAGCCTCAGGTAATCATAGACCTCGGTTACCGTGCCCACGGTGGAGCGCGGGTTTCGGCTTGGCCCCTTCTGGTCAATGGAGATGGCCGGACTCAAGCCCTCAATGTAGTCAACGTCAGGCTTCTCCATCCTGCCCAGAAACTGGCGGGCATAGGCGGAGAGGGACTCCACGTAGCGGCGCTGCCCCTCGGCGTAGATGGTGTCAAAGGCAAGCGAGCTCTTGCCCGAGCCGGAAACGCCGGTGATGACCACCAGCTTATCCCGCGGGATGGTGACATCTATATTTTTCAGGTTGTGCTCCCTAGCCCCTTTGACCAGTATCGAGTTCAACGGCATTCTTTCAACACCTCTCTAACAAAATTTATTGTAACATTTAGCCTCAAGAGACAACAAGGAGACCCCCCAACGCCCTTGCCAAGAGGGGGCCAGTAATGCAATAATGCCAGAGGTCTATCTCCATTTTCAGGGGCTTATGGAAATCATCAAGGAAGCTCTGGCCAGGGGCCAGACGAACTTGAGCGAGCATGAGGCCAAGCAGTTTTGTGCTCGCTTTGGCATTCCGGTATGCCGTGAGGCCGTCGCCCATGACAGTGATTCGGCGGTGGCTGAAGCGGTGAAGCTCGGCTTTCCTGTCGTCTTGAAAGCGTCCGGGGAAAACCTGCTCCATAAAACAGAGGTGGGCGGCATTTCCTTAAGCCTCGCCACCGAGGCAGAGGTAAGACAGGAAAGCCACCGCCTGCTCCAGATTCCAGGTAGCCAGGCTCTGCTGGTCCAGGAGATGGTCAAAGGTGAGCGGGAGCTTGCCTGCGGCCTTATCAGGGATGCTCAGTTCGGCCCCTGCGTTATGTTCGGCCTCGGTGGCGTCATGACCGAGGTATTTCAAGACATCGTCTTCCGGGTGGCTCCCTTAAGCTCCTGGGACGCCCAAGAAATGATAAAGGAGATTCGACACCAGAAGATTTTGGAACCCTTCCGCGGCGAAGCTGGCGTTGACCTGGAGATATTGTCACAAATCCTGGTAACCCTGGGGGAGATTGGGCTTAAATACCAGGAGGTGCAGTCAATTGACATCAACCCGCTCAAAATCCGCCCTGATGGCCAGCCGGTGGCGGTGGACGCCCTGGTTAGCCTCAGGCCCCAGCCCGAACCTCCGCCAAAGCCAGCCGAGGAACCTCCCAAAACCGGAGATTTAACCAAGTTCTTTACTCCCGAGAGCGTGTCCGTAATCGGGGCTTCAGCCACCCCGGGCAAAGCGGGATATATCGTCCTGCGCAATATCCTAGCCAATGGCTACAAGGGCAAAATCTACCCGGTCAACCCCAAGGGCGGCGAGATTCTGGGCCTAAAGACCTACCCATCAATCACTAGTCTCCCTCAAGGCGTTGACCTAGCCATCATCGTCATCCCCGCTAGGTCTACCATCCAGGCGGTGAGAGAATGCGCCGCCAAAGGTATTAAGGCCGCCGTCCTCTCCGCCGGCGGCTTCTCTGAAGTAGACCAGGATGGAGAAGCCCTCCAGCGGGAGCTAAGCCAAACCATCGCCGAGACTGGCATCCGCGTCATCGGCCCCAATACCTCGGGACACACCTCCACACCACATAATTTCACCTCCAGCCTTTTCCCTCTGGGCAAGATTCCCCGCGGCAACATATCCTACATCGCCCAGACGGGAAACTTCGCCACCCACACCATGCGCTACATCATCACCGCAGAACACTTTGGCGTGGCCCGGGTCATTGGGCTGGGCAACAAAATAGACATTGATGAAAGCGAGGCGCTGGAGTACTACGCCGCTGACCCAGAGACAAAGGCCATCTTCATGTATTTGGAAAGCATCAAGCGCCCAAGGCGCTTTACTCAGGTTGCCCGCGAGGTAACCCGAACTAAGCCAGTCTTCCTGCTCATGGGAGGCACCACCCGGGAGGGAGCCCAGGCCGCGGTCACCCACACCGCCGCCATGGCTTCAGACGAGCGCCTCATTGATGGTGCCTTAAACCAGGCCGGCATCACCCGCCTCTATAAGTACTCGCACCTCTTCCTGGTGGCCAAGGCCCTGGCCAGCATGCCCCTGCCCAGGGGAAACCGAGTGAGCTTCCTCGCCCCCTCAGGGGCGATACTGGTCATCCTGGCTGACCTTTGCCACCAGCGCTGGGGCCTGGACGTTCCCCAGCTTGAGGAGAGAACTCGGCAACGTTTGCAGGAGATAAGCCCGGCTTACATCCGCATGCGCAACCCGGTGGATATCTGGCCCTCAGCTCTGGAACACGGCATCGAGTTCAGCTATGGAGAGGCCATCGAGGCGCTGATGCGCGACCCCAATATTGACGCCGTGGTGCCCATCCTCATGCTCGCCGATGAGGTCGGGGTGCCACCGCTGGACTTTCTGGTTAAGTTAGCCCAAAAATACCCGGAGAAGCCGCTTTATGTCACCTTCAGCGCTGAGAAGAAGCACATGGAAGCGGCCAAGGCTTTCCTCGAGCCCAGGGGCGTGCCCACCTTCCCCTTGATCGAGCAGCCCTTTGAGGTGCTCTCGATCTTAAACCGGTGCCGGAAGGCCATGGAGCGCCCTCGGTAGGTGATGTTATGTCAAATAACCCGTATCAGAAGACCATCCTGGATAATGGGCTGCGCCTGATCACCGCCACCATGCCCTACACCCGCTCGGTGGCCATCAGCTTCTTCATCGGTGCCGGCTCCAGATACGAGACCGAGGCCGAAGCTGGCATCTCCCACTTCATTGAGCACCTGTGCTTCCGGGGCACGTCAAAGCGCCCCACCGCCAAAGATATCTCCACGGCGATAGAGGGCGTGGGTGGCATCCTCAACGGGGGCACGGACAAAGAGCTGACCCTCTACTGGTGCAAGGTGGCGCAGCCCTACTTTCAGACCGCGCTCGATGTGCTGGTTGATATGCTGCTTGACTCCAGATTTGACCCAGCCGATATGGAAAAGGAGCGCCAGATCATCATTGAAGAGATCAATATGAGCAATGACACCCCTTCCCAGCGGGTGGGACTGCTCATCGATGAGCTGCTCTGGCCAGGCCATCCCCTGGGGCGCGATATCGCCGGCAGCAAGCAGTCGGTGAGCTCCATCACCAGAGAGATGCTGCTCGGTTACCTCGCCAGCCACTACCGCCCCGACAATACCGTGCTGGCCATCGCCGGGGACATTGAGCATGAGGAGGTGACGGACGCGGTAAATCAGGCCCTGGGCAAATGGGCCGGCCAACAGCCCCGCCCCGGCTATCTGGCCTATGAGGAGAAACAAGCTAAGCGGCTGCGGGTGGAAACCCGGGAAACGGAGCAGGTTCAGCTGTGCCTGGCGCTGCCTGGACTATCCCTCCTCCACCCCAAACGCTTCGCCCTTGACCTGCTCAACGTCATCCTCGGCGAGGGGATGAGCAGCCGCCTGTTTACCCAGATTCGGGACAAGCTCGGCCTTGCCTACAGCATCAATAGCTACGTTGACCACTTCCTTGACACCGGCTCGCTCATCATCTCCGCCGGAGTGGAGCCGAAAAACCTGCCCGTGGCCATTGAGGCTATCCTGGAGGAGCTGGGCAAACTCAAGGAACTCGTCCCCGAAGCTGAATTGGAGAAGGCCAAGGAATTCGCCAAAGGCCGCCTGCTGCTGCGCATGGAAGATACGCGCAATGTGACTGGCTGGATGGGTGGTCAAGAGATTTTGACCCAGCACATCCTCAGCGTGGACGAGGTGGTGGCCATCTTTGAGGCAATCACCACCGAAGAGCTGCAAGAGCTGGCGCGGGAGCTACTGGTGGGCGAACGGCTCCGCCTGGCGGTGGTGGGGCCAGTTCCACAGGATGAACCCCTGGAAGAACTGCTAAAGTTATGAGGTAGCACCACCAATGGCAAATAAAAATAGCCGCGGAGCCAAGTCCGCGGCTATTTTGGACGTTTGCAATAAGGAGAGAATTAGTACTCCATACCACCAGATGGCATGGCCGGAGCCTTCTCCTTCTCTGGGATATCGGTGACCAGCGATTCAGTGATCAGCACCATGGAGGCGATGCTGGCCGCATTCTGCAGGGCGCTCCTCACCACCTTGGTCGGGTCAATGATGCCTTTCTTCACCATATCGCCGAACTCATCGGCCTGGGCATCATAGCCAGTCCCAACCGGGCTCTTCTTCACCGTGTCCACTACCACTGAGCCATCTCTACCGGCGTTAATCGCGATCCAGCGGATCGGCTCCTCCACCGCCTTCCTGACGATGTCAACGCCGGTGGCCTCGTCTCCGCTGACCTCCAGCTTGTTCAGCGCCGAGAGGGCGTTGAGCAGGGCGACGCCGCCGCCAGGCAGGATCCCCTCCTCCACCGCGGCTCGGGTGGCGGAAAGAGCGTCCTCAACCCGGTGCTTCTTCTCCTTAAGCTCAACCTCGGTAGCCGCACCTACCTTGATCACGGCCACGCCGCCGGCCAGCTTGGCCTGGCGCTCCTGAAGCTTCTCGCGGTCAAAGTCAGAGGTGGTCTCCTCAATCTGGGCCTTAATTTGCTTGATTCTCGCCTGGATGGCCTCCTCTGAGCCCTTGCCCTCAACGATGGTTGTCTTGTCCTTGTCCGCAGTCACCCGGCGTGCTCGGCCCAGGTCTTCCACCGTGACTGAATCCAGCTTCCGCCCCACATCCTCGGAGATCACCTTGCCGCCGGTGAGAATGGCCATGTCCTCCAGCATCGCCTTGCGCCGGTCGCCAAAGCCAGGGGCTTTCACCGCCAGGACGTTGAGCGTGCCCCGCAGCTTGTTGACCACCAGCGTGGCCAGCGCCTCACCATCCACATCCTCAGCCACAATCAGCAGGTTCTTGGACACCTGCAGTATCTTCTCCAGCGCCGGCAAGAGGTCAGCCACTGCTGATACCTTCTTATCGGTGATGAGAATGTAGGGGTCATCAATCACCGCTTCCATGCGCTCTGGATTGGTGATGAAATAGGGACTGATGTAACCGCGGTCAAACTGCATCCCCTCCACATACTCGGTCTCAAAGGCGATGCCCTTGGACTCCTCAACGGTGATCACCCCGTCCTTGCCTACCTTGTCCATCACCTCGGCAATCAGATTGCCGATCTCCCTATCCTTGGCGGTGATGGTGGCCACCTGCGCGATCTGCTCCTTATCCTTCACCGGGGTGGATATCCTCTTCAGCTCCTCAACCAGAGCCTCGGTGGCCTTTTCAATACCTCGCTTCAGGGCCAGGGGATCAGCACCCGCGGCCACGTTCTTGAAGCCCCCAGTAATGATGGCGTGGGCCAGCACCGTTGAGGTGGTGGTGCCATCACCACAGGCATCGTTGGTCTTGCTGGCCGCCTCTTTGACCAGCTGCACCCCCATGTTCTCAAAGGGGTCGGGAAGCTCAATATCCTTGGCGATGGTCACCCCGTCATCGATCACCGATGGCGCCCCCCATTTTTTGTCCAGCGCCACCGGATGGCCCTTGGGGCCCAAGGTTACCTTAACAGCATCCGCCAGAATATCTATCCCTCTCTTCAGCGAATGTCTGGCCTCCTCACTAAAAATAATCTGCTTTGCCATTTTTTCCTCCTTGCTGTATTTTGGTCACTACTTCGCTTTCTTTGCCAGGATATCACTCTCCCGCAGGATTATCAGCTCCTCATCATCGACCTTGATCTCGGTGCCACCATATTTAGCGTAAATCACAATGTCACCCACCTTGACATCCATGGCTATCCGCTTGCCATCCTCAGTCAGCCTGCCCGGGCCAACCGCGACCACCTCTCCCTCCTGAGGTTTCTCCTTGGCGGTATCCGGCAGGTAAATCCCCGCCTTCGTTTTCTCCTCCGCCTCAATGGGCTTGACCACCAGTCGGTCAGCTAGCGGCTGCAACTTGACTGCCATTTCCGTCCTCCTTCTGCAAATAGATTAGCTTACCCTCCAATTTTTAGCACTCTAACTCTTAGACTGCTAAAAACATAATAACTCAGATGAGCTTTCGTTCGCAACTCAATGAACACAGGTTTACGGCTAGTGAGAAGCACTGAAGCGAACTAGAAAGCCAAATTCTCCCTGATTCTTCTTCAAATTTACGCTTTCTCCTGATTTATCCTTGGGGAGAACTGGGAACAGGCCTTGGCTGAGGCGGCTATCATGCCTCACCCGGCCGGGTGCAGGGTAAAGCTAGCTTGGGCGGGAAGCCAGGTGCTCCGCAAGCTCAGCCAGGCTTTGAATCCGCGGGCAATCGGTGATTTCGGCGAAGTAGTTATCGCGGTCAAGCAGTATCCCCTTCATCCCCGCCTGCTCCGCCCCGACGACGTCAATCTGATACTGGTCACCAACGTACACCGCCTCGGAAGCCCCGACCTCAGCACGCCTGGCCGCCTCCTGGAATATCTCCGGCTGCGGCTTGGTACCGCCGACATCCTGCGAGGTCACCACCACCTGAAGTAGGGGCAGCAGCCCCAGGCCACTGAGCAGAGGGGTTAAATCGCGGTCGGCATTGGAGATGAGCCCCAAGGTCAGCCCTCGGCCTTGGAGGGAAGTTAAAGCTGGCATGACGTCATCAAAGAGCACCAGCTTCATATCAGCCTGCTCCATCTTGCCCAGTAGCCCGAGGATGATCCGCTCATCAGCCTCTATCCCTGCCTCCTTGAGCATTATCCTCTCGTACTGGGCCCAGACGGCCATCTGTTCCTCCCTCGGCCGCTGGCTCAGTGAAGCGCGGGCGATCTCTTGATAGATGAATTCGTCGGCCACCAGCAGCGGCCGGCGCAGGCTCTCTGGACTCACCTCAAAGCCAAACTCCCGCAGGGCCCTCGCCTGAAGCTCCTCGCGGGGAGGCTCATAGCGCACCAGGGTTTGGTAAAGGTCAAAGAAGACAGCTTTGATCATGATAGCTTCCTTATAGCCAAAACAATACCATTGTAGCCGAAGCGGTGCTGGCTGTAAAGGAAGGCCCTCTTCCGCCTGGGCCAAGTAAACAAACCCCTTGGCAAAAGTGTATACTTAAGGATAGACGACCTTTAAAGGAGTCGGGAAATGCCCGCTGTGCTATCAAGGCCTGATATTGAGCGCCTGCTCCAGCAGGAACCACCGCTGATTGAAGGCTGGAGCGACCTTGAGCAGCAGCTGCAGCCCAATGGCTTTGACCTCACCCTGCGCGAGGTGGCGCTGCTCCAGTCAGCGGGCAGGATAGCGGTGGCAAACAGCCAGCGCCAGCTAGCTCAGCCGGCGCCTCTGGCCTTTGATGGGCTGGGATTCATTGACCTCATGCCCGGCGCCTATCTCATCACCTACAATGAGATAGTGCATCTACCCAAGAACATCATGGCATTGGCCACGCCGCGGTCGAGCTTGCTGCGCTGCGGGGTCATGGTGAACACCGCGGTCTGGGATGCTGGCTACTCCGGCCGCTCCCAATCACTCCTAGTGGTCTATAACCCCCACGGGTTCCGCCTAGAGCGAAATGCCAGAATCGTGCAGCTGGTTTTCCTGCGCTTAAGCCAGGAAACAGAGGGATACCAGGGAACTTACCAGGGAGAGAATATCTAGCTTTCCGCCTTGCGGCGGGTAATCTCGTCCAGAGTATGACGGATGACCTCATCCTCAGGGAGCGAGGTAT